>Ga0307379_10000249_pt1 | contig 94933 bp, 64 predicted proteins | sample UN2MG_FD_202237 | JGI IMG/M metagenome (GOLD analysis project Ga0307379, IMG submission 202237) | Soil microbial communities from Risofladan, Vaasa, Finland - UN-2 | ecosystem: Environmental > Terrestrial > Soil > Coastal area > Acid sulfate soil | place: Finland: Risofladan, Vaasa | collected... | reverse complement strand
CCTCGCTCCACACCAGCACCCAAGGCCCTTCAAACCGTTTTGTCGTCTTGGAGAGAACGTACTGGGGATCATTATGCTGGCGAACCCGCCGCGCTACGTCACTCGTCGAGCCACAGTAGAAGCGGCCCGACGTTTCACTCTGAATGATGTAGGCCCAATACAAAAAGCCACCCCTTTGGGTGGCTGATAAGTGATGGCTCCCCGAGTCACGCCTCGGCGTGACGACCTAGTGGTTAATCCCGCCTGCGGCGGGACTCTATTCCGCCTTTGGCGGAACCTTCGGCAGCCTGAGCTTGTTGTCCTGCGAGGAATCGGCCGATTCCGCGTTTCTTGACTTGCTTTTCGCGGGCCATGGCCTCGGCACGGGTCGAATATGCCTCGCTCCACACCAGCACCCAAGGCCCTTCAAACCGTTTTGTCGTCTTGGAGAGAACGTACTGGGGATCATTATGCTGGCGAACCCGCCGCGCTACGTCACTCGTCGAGCCACAGTAGAAGCGGCCGGACGTTTCACTCTGAATGATGTAGGCCCAATACAAAAAGCCACCCCTTTGGGTGGCTGATAAGTGATGGCTCCCCGAGCAAGACTCGAACTTGCGACCTAGTGGTTAACAGCCACCCGCTCTACCAACTGAGCTATCGGGGAATGAAAAAGCGGTGCAATTGTAGCATGCGGGGGTGCGGATTTTCAAATTTGGGCCGTCATTCGCGTTATTCGGCGAAGAGCAGGGCGGCGTCGATGAACTGGCCTCCTTTGTCCTGGTGGGTGTGTATGGCGATGGTATTGGGGCCGTTTTGCAGGGCTCTTTTGATGTTGGTGGTGACGTCGAAGCCGTTGTAGGTGTCGTTCCATCGGCCGGCTTTCCAGAGTGGCTGGCCGTTGAGTTGGATTTGGGTTTCGTCGTCGTGGTGGATGACGAGCATGGCGCGGGAGAAGTTGGCGCCGTCGTAGTCGAATGTTCGGCGCAGCCAGATGTCGGGCGTGGTCCAGGGGGTGCGGATGGCCCATTCGGAACCGGGTTTGTTGCCAAACCCGCCTGGGCCGGTTTTCCATGCGGAGTCGTCGAAATCGGGGTTGGTCCAGTCGGCGGCGTCTGCGGACGCCGCGGCGGGTACGTTGAACGTGTAGCGCCAGTCGGCTGCTGCTGGACCGTCGGGTGCGCCGCCAAGCAGGACGCGCCAGGCGGCTTTTGGCGTGGGGATGACCAGTGGCGGGTTGGTTTCGTAGGCGGCGGTTCGTGACTGGATTTTGCGGAGACGTTCGGCGTCGAACTTGAGCTTACGGTCGAACGTGTAGATGCCGTTTTGTTCCTGCTCGATGTCGGTGAGCTGGGTGTAGCAGTAGCCGAACATGAGCCGGTTGTCGAGGAGCGCGTTGGTGAGGGCCTCGTAGCGGGCGTAGAACTCGTCGATGGTCTTTGGCGCGTTTCCGTAACCCCAGCCGCCCGAGATGTTCCAGCCGATGCCGCCGTACTCGCTGACGAAGAACGGCAGGGGCCGCCAACCGCTCGCGGGCCGGTACCGGTCGGGCACGGCGAGGCCGGACCCGATGTTGTCCCACCGGGCCCGGAACGTCTCGAGGTTTTGGTCGTAATCGTGTGCGTCGAGCGCATCCGGTTGTGGGACCCCGTGGTAGTAGCCGCTGGATTCGATCACGGGCCGGGCGGGGTCGATGGCACGTGTGACGTTGACGATGACGGCCTGGAGTGCGCCGGCTTCGGGGGGCGTCTCGTTGAACGGGCACCAGCCGATCACGGCGGGATGGTTGCGGTCGCGGCGGAGGATCTCGGTCCATTCGTTAATGACGGGCAGGTCGATGCGCCGGTCGTTGTAGTTAAGGCCCCAGTTGGGGAACTCGCCCCACACGAGGTAGCCGAGCTTGTCGGCCCAATACAGGAACCGGGGCTCGAACACTTTCTGGTGGAGCCGTGCCCCGTTGAAACCGACAGCCTGGGATTGCTCGATGTCGCCGCGGAGTTCGGCATCGGCAGGAGCGGTCCAGACGCCGTCGGGGTAGAAGCCCTGGTCGAGCACGGTGCGCTGGAACACGGGCTTGCCGTTGATGAGTATGGCGGCGCCTTGGATGGTGACGTCACGCAGGCCAAAATAGGATTCGACTTGGTCGACGACAGCGCCGTCTTTGTTAACCAGCGCCAGGTTGAGCATGTAGAGGAACGGGTCTTCGGGCGACCAGAGGCGTTGCGGGTCGACGGCGAGTGTGAGGCGGGTGTTGCGCCAGTCGGCGGGTACTTGGGCGTCGCCGGCGCGATTGTTTTCGGCAGAGGCGCCGGCGCGAAAGACGAGTCCCTCGCATGGGCCTTCGATTTCCGCCTCGATTGTGACGCGGCCGGTGGCGGCGCTTGGCTGGATGTGGGCGTCGCGGATGTAGGTCGAACCGATGCCTTCCAGCCAGACGGTCTGCCAGATGCCGGTGGTGCGGGTGTAGAGGCAGCCGTAACTCTCGGGCTTCTCGCTCTGCTTGCCGCCGGCTTGGAGCCCGGTGCGGACGTCGTCATATGCGTGGACGACGATCATGTTCTCGCCGGGGCGGATCTGGCGAGTTACGTCGAACCAGAACGGTGCGCTGCCGCCGGTGTGCTCGCCGAGGAGTTCGCCGTTAAGCCACACCCGCGTCCGCCAGTCGCACGCCCCGATGTGCAGGCGGACGCGCGGCGAGTTCCAGCCGGGCTTTTGGAATGTGCGCCGGTACCAGACGTTGCGCACGAAACCTTTCCGCTCGAGCCCGGAAAGTTTGCTTTCGCGGCAAAACGGGACAACGATCGTGTCAGGATAGGGCTGGCCTTCGGCAAACGAAGCGGCGTCGTCGTCGGTTTCGGCGAACTCCCACGTGCCGTTGAGGTTGAGCCATTCGGCGCGCACCATCTGCGGGAACGGGTGTTCGGGCCTGGGCACGTCTTGTTGGGCGCACGCGGCGCCCGGCACGAAAAGCGTAGTAGCCATAACCATAATGCACGCCAAACCAGCCAAACTGAGTGTCAGATTCATGGTTGCCCCTCCGCACTTATTGCGTGAATACGCGGCAAGTATAGCATGAGGCCGTTCGCACGCGGAGCCAGCGGTGGGCCGGCGCGGGCTGGAAGACCGAGGCTAGTTGGCGAGCGTAATGATGAGATCGACGACCTGCGATTTGCGTTGTTGCCGGGCGCAATCGAGCGGGGTGAGCTGGTTGTTATTGAGCGCGGCGAGGTCGGCGCCGGCGTTGACGAGCAGTTCGACCATCCTGGCCTGGCCGAACAGTGCGGCGGTGTGAAGGGGCGTGTCGCCGAACGAGTCGCGGGCGTTGATATCGGCGCCGTGGGCAATTAGGGCCTGTGCTTCGTTGGTTCTGCCGAGCATGGCGGCAACGTGGAGTGGCGTGAGGCCGGTGTTATCCTTCGCGTTGATGTCGGCGCCGTTTTCGAGCAGCAGATCGATCATTTCCGGCGCGCCATACGTGACGGCGTAATGGAGCGGCGTCTTGCCGAGCTTATTGCGTGCCATGACGAGTTGGGGATTGCCCGCGATCATGGCGCGTGCGGCTTCGACATCATGGCGGGCGACGGTGTCGTGCAGGCTGGGGGTGCAGCCAGCAAGGATAGCGCCCAGGACGAACAGCGCTAAAGCGGTTACAAAAGTCACGCTAAAGCGCGCTTTTACTATGGGTAATAGGCCAAGATCACCCCGTCTGAAGACGGGTGGCAAAGGTCGGCCGGAGACGGCCGGGAGCCGGCTGAAGCCGGCTAAGACACTTCGGCAAGCAAGTGTAAAGGTTATTCTAGTTGCCATTCGCATCTGTCCCTGCTTGTTGCACTTAATACGTCAGCTTTAGAACCGGCGTATTAATGCCCAGCTACTCGACGGTAGCTTTCTTGTACCATTCGGCGGCGTTTTCGGGCGTGATGAGAGCCGGATCGAGCATCATAGTCTGCGGCACGGTTTCACCATGGGCGAGTTTGACGGCGGCTTCGAGCCCTTCGGCGGCGCAGGTGGGATAGTAGAACGTGCAGGCGAGGCGGCCGTCCATGACGTGCTTGATACCACCGTCGGGCCCGCCGAGCCCGTCGACGCCGACGAAGATCATTTCCTTGTCGCGGTTGGCGTTTTTGGCGGCCCAGTAGCAACCGATCGCCATGGGGTCGTTATGGGCGTAGACGACGTCGATGCGGGGGGTCGCCTGGAGGATGGTTTCCATGCGTTTGAGCGCTTCATTCTGGATCCAGCCGGCGACTTCCTCGATCACCTTGACGTTGGGGATGGGGTCGATGAACTTCCGCGCGCCGTCGTGGCGTTCTTCCTGCGGCTTAGTGCCGAGCAGGCCTTTCATCTCAACGACGATCGGATCGGCAATGCCTTTGGATGCAACGTATTTGGCGACAAACTCGCCCGCCATCTCTCCGATCTTGACGTTGTCGGCGCCGACGAACACGTCGTAGACCGGCTCGACGAGGTTGCGTTCGAGGCAGACGACTTTGATGCCGGCGTCTTTGGCGCGTTTGACGGGGGCGGTGATGGGCGCGGCCTCGTTGGGCGCGACGATGAGGACGTTGACCTTCTGGATGATGAAATTCTCGATCTGTGCGATCTGGCGCGCGTTGTCCTGCTGGGCGTCCTGGATGACGAGATCGCAGTCGGCATACTTTGTTATTTCGCGTTTCATGATGTTGTTTTGGACCGTGCGGTAGGGCTCTGCGCTGTTGCACTGGGAGAACGCGATGACGAGTTTTTTGGCGTTGGATGTTGTTTGCTGCCCGCAGCCGGCCAACACCACAAGGGTTACCACGGCCATTGTCCATGCGCATTTGCCGAAGCGTTGCATGACGATCTCCCCGACCGGCGCGGGCCAGGCCTACGCCGTCTTTTTCTTACCCAGCAGTTGCAGCCAGACGGCCGCCAGTATGATAACGGCTTTCAGCATCCACTGCACGTTCTCGTCGACGTTTTTGAGGCCGAGAACGTTGGAGAGGATCCCGAGCGCGAGCGCGCCGACCACGGTGCCGAGTATGCTGCCTTTGCCGCCGGCGAGGCTTGTCCCGCCGATCACGGCTGCGGCGATGGCGTCGAGTTCGTAGGCCATGCCGGCCTTGGGATCGCCCTGGTGGGTTTCGCAGCAGTACAGGACGCCGGCGATACCGGCGATGAAGCCGGAGAACAGGTAGACGCGCACTTTCACCCAAGTCACGTTGATGCCGGACAGCCGGGCGCAATCTTCGCTGCCGCCGACCGCATAGAGGTACCTGCCGAACCGGGTGTTGTTGAGCAGGATGAACGCCACCACGGTTACGACAAGGAATGCGGGCACCACGAAGGCTTTTTGGCCAATGAAATTGACGACGGCCGCGGTGCGCACATCGTAACCGACGGCGATGGTCTGGTTGCTGACCAGCCATTTGGAGAGGCCCCGCGCGCCGATCATGGCCGCGAGCGTGACGATGAACGGCTGCATCCGCAGTTTCGAGATAACCACGCCGGATGCTAGGCCGAAGCCGGCCGTCATCGCCAGGGCCGCCAGCACGCCCGCGTAGGCGGAATACGACGCGGTGACGGTGGTGAAAATGTAGGCGAACACGGTGCAGGAAAGGGCCAGCAGCGAGCCGACGCTGAGGTCAATCCCGCCGCTGATGATGACGAGCGTCATTCCCATGGCCAGAATGCCGATGTCGGAGATCTGGCGCAGGACGTTGGCCAGGTTCGCCTTCTGCCAGAAGACCGGGTAGGTTTCGCCCTCGCGCCACGGCGAAAACACCGTGGCCAGGATTACCACAAAAATCAGGGTCGCCAGAGGCCTTAGCCAGCCGTACTGGGATAGTTTCTGCTTGACCACTCGGGAAACCTTCCAACTGTTCACTATTCTTTCTGCGAAACAAGGGGTATTTTGCACATTTGTTTGATTGTTTACAAGCGCGATGGCAGGAACCGGGAATAGAAGCGGTTAGATACAGGCTTACAGACGGCAGATTTTTTTCTTGACAGCAGAAGCATCGGCGGCTATACTTTACTAAACTGATTAACTTAGTTTAATAAACTAAGACGGGGCAGAGCGAGGAGCGAACGCCATGAACGTTTTCGACGATGCCAGCTACAGTATAGGCAACACGCCGCTGGTATACCTGCGCAAGCTGGGTGCGGGATTGAAGGGGCGGGTGCTGGTGAAGGTGGAGGGCCGGAACCCGGCGTATTCGGTGAAATGCCGGATAGGGGCTGCGATGGTGTGGGACGCGGAGAAGCGCGACGTGCTTTCGCCGGGTGGCACGATTGTCGAGCCGACCTCTGGTAACACGGGCATCGCGCTTGCCTTTGTGTCTGCTTGCCGCGGTTACAACCTCGTGCTTACCATGCCCGAGACGATGAGCCTGGAGCGGCGGAGCATGCTGAAGGCTTTTGGGGCGCGCCTGGTCCTGACGCCGGGGAAGGATGGGATGCCGGGGGCGATCCAGGAAGCCGAGCGAATCGCGTCCGAGAATCCCGGCTACTTCCTGCCTAACCAGTTCAAGAACCCGGCAAACCCGGCGATTCATTTCAAGACCACGGGCCCGGAGATCTGGAAAGCGACAGACGGGACCGTGGACGTATTTGTGGCCGGCGTGGGAACGGGCGGGACCATCACGGGCGTTAGCAGTTACATCAAGCAGTTCAAGAAAATCGAAGCTATCGCGGTGGAACCCGCGGGTTCGCCGGTGTTGTCGGGCGGCCAGCCGGGGCCGCACAAGATCCAGGGGATCGGCGCGGGGTTCAAACCGGACACGCTGGACCTCAGCGTGGTGGATCGGGTCGAGCCGGTGAGCGACGAGGAGGCATTTGAATATGCCCGGCGGCTGACGCGCGAGGAAGGCCTCATCAGCGGGATCAGTTCGGGCGCGGCGGTGGCGGTTGCGGTGCGCATAGCGGGGCAGGATGAGTACGAGGACAAGACGATCGTGGCGATTCTGCCGGACTCGGGCGAACGGTATTTGTCGACGCCGCTGTTTGAGTGATTGCGGATTGCGGATTTTTTTAGCCGCAAAGAACGCAGAGATCTCAAAGAAAAGGGACATAAGGGACTTAAGGGACATAAAAGAGCGTGACAAGAAGGAGTAAGTGAAGATGGGTAAGGTGCCGGGTTTGGGAACGCGGGCGATCCATGCGGGCCAGGAGCCTGATCCGGCAACGGGCGCGCGGGCCGTTCCCATTTATCAGACGACTTCGTACGTGTTCAAAGACACGGCGCATGCGGCGCGGTTGTTCGGGCTGGAGGAATTCGGGAACATCTACACGCGCATCATGAACCCGACCACGGACGTGTTTGAGAAACGGATGGCGGCACTCGAGGGCGGGGTGGGCGCGCTGGGGGTGGCGTCGGGTTCAGCGGCAATCACGCTGGCGGTGCTGAACATCACGCGGGCGGGTCAGAATTTTGTCTCATCGAAAACGTTGTACGGGGGTACGTACGCGCTGTTCGTGCACACCCTCAAGAATTTCGGGATCGAGGCCCGGTTTGCGGACGCGGCGGACCCGGAATCGTTTGCGCGCCTCATCGACGACAACACGCGGTTTCTCTACGTCGAGACGATCGGCAACCCGGCCAACGACATTGCGGATTTCGAGGCGATCGCCAAGGTGGCGCATGATCACGGCATCCCGTTCATGGTGGACAATACGGTGGCGTCGCCGCTGCTGTTCAGGCCGATCGAGCACGGGGCGGATATCGTGGTGCATTCGGCGACGAAAATCATTGGCGGGCACGGCACGTCCATCGGCGGCGTAATCGTGGACGGCGGAACGTTCAACTGGGCCAACGGCAAGTTTCCGGAGATCGACGGGCCAAACGAGAGCTACCACGGGGCGAACCTGTACGAGGCGCTCAAGCCGATGGGCAACATCGCGTACATTGTCAAGGCGCGTGTGACGCTGCTGCGCGACATGGGGCCGGCGCTGTCGCCATTCAACGCATTCTTGCTGCTGCAGGGACTGGAGACACTGCATCTGCGTGCGCCGCGTCATTGCGAGAACGCTTTGAAAGTTGCCCGCTTCCTCGAGGGGCACAAGCAGGTGGCGTGGGTCAATTATCCGGGGCTCGAGAGCCATCCGGATCACGCCCTCGCAATGAAATACCTGCCGGACGGGCAAGGCGCGATTCTCGGGTTCGGCCACAAAGGCGGGTACGACGCCGCGGTGAAGTTCATCGACAGCGTGAAGCTGGCTTCGCACCTGGCAAACGTGCTCGATGCAAAGACGCTCGTGATCCACCCGGCATCGACGACGCACCAGCAACTGAGTGAGGCCGAGCAACGGGCCGCGGGCGTCACGCCGGATTATATACGGGTTTCAGTGGGGCTCGAGGACGCCGAGGATATTATCGCGGACCTGGACCAGGCGCTGGGGTAAATGAAGGAAGGCTGGTGGCCGGTGGCCGGTGGCTGGAGGATCCGACGGATCAGACGGATCAGACGGATCGGGCGGATCATTGGCAGTTGGCTAAGCGCCGCCACCGCCCGGTCGCGCGGGAGCGCGACCCCACCGCCCTCCCATCCGCACTTTATTAGCGGCGGGCTCGCGCCCCGATTATAATAGCTGGAGAGGCGTTAACACGGGTGAGTGAGTTAATCCATGGCCGAGCCGGGTTCCGTCGGCGTAGTTGAGACGAAAGTCCATACATTCGCCGAATCTCCGAACGAGATGGCGCTCGATTGCGGGCGGCGTCTGGGCCCGATCACGCTTGCTTATGAGACCTACGGCACGCTGAACGCCGACCAATCCAACGCCGTCCTGATCCTTCATGCGCTTTCGGGGGACGCCCATGTGGCCGGTTACCACTCGGCGGACAAGTCCGTTGACGAGTCCAAACCCGGTTGGTGGGACGCGATGGTTGGGCCGGACAAAGGGTTCGACACCAACAAGTATTTTGTGATTTGCTCGAACATGCTTGGCGGGTGCAGAGGTTCGACGGGCCCAGGCTCGGTTGATCCGGCGACGGGCAAGCCTTACGGGCTGTCGTTTCCCATCATCACGGTAGCGGACATCGTTCGTGCGCAGCAGTACCTGATCGACCACCTGGGGATCAAAAGACTGTTAGCGGTCGCGGGCGGGTCGATGGGCGGGATGCAGGCGCTCGAGTGGGCGGTGCGCTACCCGGCGCGGGTGAAATCGGCGCTGATCATCGCGAGCACGCACCGGAGCGGTGCCCAGGAAATCGCGTTCAACGCGGTGGGCCGTCATGCGATCCTCGGCGACAAGACCTTCGAGGCGGGCGACTATTACGATTCGACGCTGCCCACGAAAGGCCTGTCGATCGCGCGGATGCTGGCGCACATCACGTATCTTTCGCAACAGTCGATGCACGCGAAATTCGGGCGCGCCCTGAGGTCGAGCGACCAGTTCAGCTACGATTTCGACAGCGAGTTCTCGGTCGAGACGTACCTGGATTACCAGGGGCAGCAGTTCGTGAACCGGTTCGACGCCAACAGCTACCTCTACATCACCAAGGCGATCGATTATTTCGACATCGGCGCCGAGTTCGGGTCGCTCGAGGAGGCGACGGCGAGAATCGAGGCCAAGACGCTGGTGCTGTCGTATTCGAGCGACTGGCTGTACCCGCCTGCGCAATCCGAGGAGATGGTGTACGCGCTGATGCGCAACCGGAAAGACGTCACGTACTGCAACATCGAGTCGGCCTACGGGCACGATGCGTTTCTGCTCGAAGTCGACGTGATGGAGCGGATCATCCGCGGGTTTCTCGAAAATGCCGCCGACCCGTCGCGGCCCTGCAAAAAGACGGCCGCGTGCGCGTGCAAGGCGTCCGACCAGACCGCGCCGGCGCCGGCTTCGCCCAACAGCATCTACGCCGGGCGGCGCATCGATTACGACCGGATTATCGATTTGGTCGAGCCGGGCAGCCGTGTGCTGGATATCGGGTGCGGCAACGGGGTGCTGCTGTGCCGGCTGATCCGGGAGAAACAGGTTCAGGGGGCGGGGATTGAACTGGCGCAGGAAAACCTGATCAGTTGCGTCGAATGCGGCATCAGCGTGATTCAGGCGGACGTAGGCCGGGGGTTGCGCGAGCTGCCGGACGGGTCGTTCGATTACGCCGTGCTGAGCATGACGCTGCAGGTCATCGAGAAGCCGGAAGCGGCGCTGCGCGAGATGTTGCGCGTGGGCAAGAAATGCGTGGTGAGCTTCCCAAACTTCGCGTTCTGGAAAGTGCGGCTGAAGTCGCTGTTTGCAGGGCGGGCGCCGGTGACGCGGAACCTCCCTTATGCGTGGCACACTACGCCGAACCGCCACGTGCTGTCCATCAAAGATTTCCGGCAGTTCTGCGAGGCGAACGGGGCGAACATCATCCGCGAGATTCCCATATCGAGCCACGGCCGGCGGGTCCGGACCACGTCGCTCTGGCCCAACCTGCTCGCAGACGAAGCCGTATTTGTGATCTCTGCAAAATGAGTGCGAGAATTCAGGTAATTCTCAACGCAGAGGACGCAGAGGACACAGAGAAACGCAGAGAGGCTAGAGTCGGTCAACGGCTTGCCTGCAAATTCGTGTTTGTGATTTCCGCAAACTAAGTGCAGAATCTCCCGGAAACGGAGGTAAAACATCAACGGGAGGAAGCTGCAATGCACGAAAATGAGATTTCGGAAAGAATTCTGGGGGCGGCCATTGAAGTGCATCGCGTGTTGGGACCCGGATTGATAGAGTCAGTCTATGAGGAGTCGCTTTGCTGCGAGTTTTCCTTGCGCGGGATAAGATTCCAGCGGCAGAAGCCCGTGCCAATCGATTACAAAGGATTTAAACTTGCAACGGACTTACGCCTTGACCTGCTTGTCGAGGACAAGGCTATTGTCGATACAAAAGCTAAAGAAATGATGACCGAGAAGGATAGGGCAAAGACATTGACTTACCTTCGGCTGACCGGAAGGCGTCTGGGCCTGAATATTAATTTTCATGAATTGACTCTAATGCAAGGAGTCGTGCGTATCGTGAACGGCCTTTATGATTAAGGCTGAATTCTCTGCGCATCTGTGCGTTTCTCTGCGTCCTCTGCGTTTAAGAGACGCACGAACCAAAACGCAACCCAGAGAACGCGGAGAAACGCAGAGGTGAAATCAATGCGGTTGGCTCTTAATGCTTTTTAACTCGACCCAGTTCATTGTTTTCTTTCCGCTGGTGGGGTTGCTGTACTTTGTGCTGCCGCACCGGCTTCGTTGGTTATTGTTGCTGGGAGCGAGCTATTTCTTTTACATGAGCTGGGAACCGGGGTACGTGGTGCTACTGGCGGTTTCGACGGCGGCGGCATACGCGGGCGGCTTGCTGATCGGCCGGACAAGGGGGCGGGGCCGGACGTGGTGGCTGGCGGCGGGGTTGGGCGTCAACTTTGGGCTCCTGTTCCTTTTCAAGTACTACAACTTTTTTGCGGGCGAATTGCGGCCACTGCTGACGTTGGTCGGCGTAGATTTTTCGCTGCCGGTAAGCCGGTTTTTGCTGCCACTGGGGATATCGTTCTACACGTTCCAGGCGTGCAGCTACCTCATCGACGTCTATCGCGGCAAGCAAGCGCCGGAACGGCACCTGGGGCTGTTTGCGCTGTACGTTTCGTTTTTCCCGCAGCTTGTTGCGGGGCCGATCGAACGCGCGGGCCACCTGTTGCCGCAGTTGCGCGCGCGTCACCGGTTTGATTACGACGCCGCCACCAACGGGTTGAAACTGATGGCGTGGGGATTCTTCAAGAAGATCGTGATCGCGGATCGGTTGGCGGTGGTTGTGGAACAAGTTTACGGCCAACCCGGCAGCTATGGCGGGCCCGCCCTGGCGATAGCCACGGTGTGTTTTGCGTTCCAGATTTTCTGCGATTTCTCGGGCTACACCGATATCGCGATCGGCTGCGCCCGGGTGCTGGGATTCCGCTTGACGAACAATTTCAGAAGGCCGTATTTTGCAGTGTCGGTGGCGGATTTCTGGCGGAGGTGGCATATCTCGCTGACGTCGTGGTTCCGCGACTACGTGTACATCCCGCTGGGCGGCAACCGGGTGGGCGAGGGCCGGTGGCGCATCAACATCGCGGCGGTGTTCCTACTTAGCGGGTTGTGGCACGGCGCGAGCTGGATGTTTCTGGCGTGGGGCGCCATCCACGCGGGCTACATCATCTTCGGCAAAGTAACGATGCCGATGCGGGAGAGACTCAGCGCGGCACTTGGCCTGACGCGCGCGCCGCGGGTCCATCGTGCAGTCCGCGCGGCGTCGACGTTTGCGCTGGTATGTTTCGCGTGGATCTTTTTCCGGGCGCAATCAATGGCGGACGCGGTGGGCATAGTGCGCGGACTGGTATCGGGTTGGGGCGCGGTGCTCGATCCGTCGCAGTTGTACGGGGTGGTGCGGTCGATGGGCGTACTGCCGCGCGATCTGGCGATTTTCGGCGCTTTGATCGCGATCCTCGAGGTGGTGCATGTTTGCCAGGCGCGGGGAGCGACGCTGGATTGGCTTTCGCGCCGCCCGCTGCCGGTGCGGTGGGCATTGTATTCGGCGTTGATCTGGACCATTGTGATTTTCGGCGTATTCCGGCAAAAGGAATTCATTTACTTCACGTTTTGAGGAATGTAGAAGCGGCATCCTGCCGCTTGTCCACGCGGCAAGGATGCCGCGTCTACGATAGAGTGCTTTCAGATGAAACGTTTTGTCATAAAACTCGGCGCATTCGCGCTCGTCAACGCGATCATCGCGGGCGCGGTGCTGGCGCGGATCGATTCGGGCTACGCGTTCGAGCAGTTCGAGACGGATTCGGTGCTGCTATCGATGCCGCACAATGAGGAGGTGGGCGTGCTCGTGATGGGGACGTCGCGTGCGCGGGTGCTGACGCGGGTGAGATGCAACCTCGAGTGCCTCGAGCGCGAGCTTGGGTGCAAGGTGTTCAACATCGCGGTGCCGTTCGGCGGGGGGATCGTGCCGGAGAAACTTTACCTGGGGGAGTTTTACGGGCGCGGCAACCGCGTGCGGACGATCCTGTTTTTCCTCGATCCGTTCACGATGTTTTCGCCGCAACCCAACCAGGACCACCGGTTCGTGTATTACGAGCCGCTGCGGCCGTCACTGCTGCTGGCGATGGCGCGCAACGAGATCCCGTTCCGCCGCATCCTGATCTATGTGCAGTCGAAATTCACGTGGCGGTGGATCAGCCAGACAGCCGGAACTGTGCCGTGCGATTTTGAGACGGTCAAAGGGAAGCCCGACCCGGAAAAGGCGCGAATGCGCGTCGAGAGCCTGTATTTTGATGGGCTGAACGACGGTTATTTCGAGCATTATGCGGAAACGCTTCGCGATATCCTGGAGATGGCAAAACAGCACGGGGCCCGGGTCGTTGTTGCCCTCCCCCCCACTCTGCTCGGCCCACAGCCGGGCGCGGACAGGCTGATGCGCCAGCTTGACGAGTTCAAGAAAAGTTATGAGTTGGTGTTTTACGATTTCACGGGCGTGATTACGGACACGGCGCTGTTTTCGGATTATGACCATTTGAATTCGCCTGGCGTGGAGACGTTTGTGAAAGAACATCTGAAGCTTGTGCTGAATTAGTGGACGTGGTGAACACTGTGGACATGGTGGACGGAAAACGGGAGTTTTGTGGTGCGGGCGTTTTGGCTGCGCTTTTGATCATGCTGCTTGGAGGCTGCGGAAAAGCGGCGGGGCCTTCTGTTTCTGCAGAGACTTTTGCGAGCCCGAATTTGCTGGTGAACCGGGCGCGGATCGAGTTTGTGAAGAGTGCGGTTGCGGCCAACGAACCGGTGCTGTCGGCGGCGTATGCCGACCTGCTTCGGACGGCCGACTATCTCGTGCAACAATCGCCGAACCCGATCCGGGGCGAGCTCAAAGTGCCGGGTTTTTACACCGACCAGTGTGAAACCCAGCAGCGGATCGTGCGGCAACTGCGGAAGGACGCGCGGATTGATGCGTTTATGGAGACGCTGGCGGCGAGAAGAAGGCTGTAGGCTGCGGCGCGGAAGTGATGTGGGTGGAAGGGCGTGAATTGCGAAAGCCCTTTTGCTTAACTACTTCAACCAACTTTCCACAAGTTTAATCTGTTTTGCTGCGCAGTCAATTTCTGTTTTCACACCAAGCGGCAGGACCAATTGCGGGTCGGTGTGTCCAACATCAAAATTAGCGACAATGGGTAAATGCGGTTTGCCAAATTCTTTTGCGACAATTGAAACTATTTTCTCTTCCAGTTCTTTCTTTTCCTCATCGGCATAGTCCATGGCACGAGAGAAAATAAAGCCGCTGATCTTGTCATACACTCCGAGCATTCCGTAATTTCTCAAGACGTGGTCAACGTAATTGATGGATGGTTTTTCTTCGGAAGTTTCAAGGAAGAAGATCTTGCTTTTCCAAAAGTCCCGCGGCGGCCAAAAGTCAGTTGCTTTCATCATTTCCAAAACTTCCATACAACCGCCAAACAACTGGCCTTGGACTGCGCCGGCTCCTTGAAGCCAATGCCAACCGTCATCGAATTTCATCGGGTTAACTTTTCCGAGATTTTCCTTATCCGCCCAATCGGGATAGCCGTCACAGTATGTCCCGTAGGGACGGTAGTCATAACAGTCTGTCGGCTCAAAAAGCATTTCGTGCACATGGGATTTGAACCTTGCCGGCAAACTTTCCATTTGCGAGAAGCCAGCCATTATCGAAGGGCCGTAGAAACTTACAATTCCCTGCAAATTCAAAAATACATGAAGCGTTGAGGTATCAGAGGACCCCATGAGGATTTTTGGGTTTTCGGCAATGAGTTTCTTGTCAAGGAAAGACAAAATCCGAACAGAATCATCGCCGCCAATCGAGGCGAAAATAGCTTTAACTTCCGGATCGGCGAACGCGTCGTTAATGTCTTTTGCCCTCACTTGGGGATTGGCACGCGTAAAGGCAGCGTCCGTTCTCGCGGTCGGAAATTCTTTAATTCTCAGGCCCCATTCCTGCAAAACCTTAAGGCCGTTTTCGTAGACATCTGGAAATACGCTTGGTCCTCCCCAAGACGGAGACACAATCGCAACAGTATCACCTTTCTTCAGTCTTCCTGGTTTTTTGTAAGTCTTGATCATTTGAACAACTCATCAACAGAAACATCGCGCGAATTGCCAAGCTCTTCCAAAACTGCCCGCTTAATATTCAGCTTGCCGCCCTCAGTGTTTCCATACCTTGCCGCGCTTGGCGGACCGCATCGATCGGGGAAAAATCGGAAAGTATGATACTGGTGCCCCGAACAGGAATCGAACCTGTGTTTCAGCCTTAGGAGGGCCGCGTTATATCCACTTAACTATCGGGGCACGGGCGTGTGTCTACTTAAAGCATACGCGAAATGGGGTTGTGCGTCAATTTTGAGTTGTGCGAAGTGTGAAGTTAACTGACTCTGCGCCGGGGTTGCGAAAAGCGGGTACAGCCACCTCTTTCAAACTGCCGAAAGAGGTGGCAGTCCCCGTTTTTTGCTTATCTTTGCCTGAGGAGGCTTCTTTGGCGGCGGAAACCCGATTTTGGCCTTGCTGGTGCGCCGGCGGGGCGGAACAGCGAGAGGACGGGTGCTTCGCCTTCCCATTCGGTGCGGGGTAGGTTTTTGCCCAGCGCCTTCTCGATGGCGTTGAGTTGGAGGTGGTCGCCGGGGCTGGCGAACGTGACGGCGTCGCCTTCGGCGCTGGCCCGGGCGGTTCGGCCGATTCGGTGGATGTAATCGTCGCTGCTGGCGGGGATGTCGTAGTTGATGACGTGGCTGATCCCGGTGATATCGAGCCCGCGCGCGGCGACGTCGGTGGCCACGAGGATCGGATATTTGCCGTTGCGGAACCCATCGAGCGCCTGGTCGCGCTGGGTCTGTGTCCTGTCGCCGTGTATGGCCTGTGCTTTGAACCCGGCTTTGCGGAGTGCTCTTGCGACGGCGTCGGTCCGGTGTTTGGTTCGGAGGAAAATGAGGGCGGACGGGATGTTTTCCTCTTTGAGAAGTTGTTGGAGGAGTTCCAGTTTGCGCTCCTGGTGGACGGTGTAGAGGCGCTGGCGGACGGTGTCGACGGGTTTTGCGACGGCGCCCACGTCGATGCGCCGTGGCTGGTCGAGCATATCGGCGCTGAGCCGTGCGACGTCGTTGCCGAACGTTGCGGAGAACATGAGGGTCTGCCGCTGTTTGGGGAGCTTGTAAACGATCCGGCGGATGTCGGGCAGGAATCCCATGTCGAGCATCCGGTCGGCCTCATCGAGGATGAGCACCTGGAGGTCGTTGAACTTGAGGCCCCGGCTCATGTGGTCGAGGAGCCTGCCGGGCGTGGCGACGATGATGCGTCGTCCTTTTTTGAGTGCGCGCGCCTGCGGTTCGAGCCGGGCGCCGCCGTATACGCACACGCTCGAGATGCCCAGCGGTTCGCCGACCTGTTCGATAACGGCGTGCACCTGCTGGGCGAGTTCGCGCGTGGGCGTCAGGATGAGGGCCTGGTTCCAGCGGGACGGGCCGGCTGCAAGACGGGTTACGAGCGGGAGCGCGAATGCGAGGGTTTTGCCGGTGCCGGTTTGGGCGACGGCAATGATGTCGTGGCCTTCGCAGACGATTGGAATCGCCTGGTTTTGTACGGGCGTGGGGAGGGTGATATTCAGGCTGGAAAGCAACTGGATACACCTCTGATCAATGTCGAACTTTTCGAAATTCATTCTGTGGTCAATCTTTCTTCTGTGTTGTTGCGATTAGCGGTCGTTGGAGCAACACAGGTAATTGACCGAACGAGGTGGGCAATGTCGCGGTGTGCTGAAATTTGAGATACGGTCTCATCCTAACCGATAATCATTTACACTTTGTATAGATTAAGCATACACTGTTTACGCCAAAGAAAGCAAGATATCTTTTCGGTCATCTTTGGCGGCAATCCGGGCCGGGTATGGCGCTTTAGCGGCCAAGAGGTAAACGATGCCGTTTTCTGAACAATTCCTGAACCCGCCAAGGGCGTACACGCTGGTCCCGTTCTGGTTTTTGAACGACGAACTGACGGAAGCCGAGCTGAAGCGGCAGATCGACGATTTCGAGGCGCACGGGGTGTATGGGTTTATTCCGCATGCGCGGATCGGGCTTCCGGCCACGATTGGGTTCATGTCGGAGCGGTTTCTTCATTTTACGAAGGTCTGCGTGGATTATGCGGCGACGAAGCAGATGGTGGTGGTGCTTTATGACGAGGGGATGTATCCGAGCGGGTCGTGTGCGGGCCAGGTTGTCGCGGCAAACCCGATGCACGCGGCGCGGTGTATCGAGCGGCGGCCGAAAGGGGGGGCAGTCGGGCCGGACGAAGAGTTGATCGCGGAGGACGCCAACTGGGCGTATGTCCATTGCCGCTCAATGGGGCACATCCGGGGCGTGCATTACGGGCAGGACGATTCGGACACGGATCCGGGGCCGCCGCCCGCGGGTGACCTGCTGAATCCGGATGCGATGGCCAGTTTCCGCCATCTCGTATTGGATCGGTTCTACGACGCGCTCGGGGAGCACTTTGGGAAAACCGTCATTGGCGTGTTCACGGACGAGCCAGATATTCTCGGGCGCGGCGCGAAGAAAGGCGTCCGTCCCTGGACGTGGAATTTCGGCGAGCACCTCAAAAGCGACCTCGGCTACGACTTTACGCCGCATCTGGCCGCCCTGTGGGATGGGGCGTATTCCAACGGCGCCCGGCTGCGGCGCGAATACGACGACGCGGTCAGCCGCAGGCTCGAACAGACGTATTACGCCCCGTACAGCCAGTGGTGCGTGGATCACGGGGTCGCCCTGACGGGACATCCGGCCGATCCGGACGACATCGCGCTCGAGAAATATTTTCAGATCCCCGGTCAGGACATCGTGTGGCGTTACATCGAGCCGTACCAGGACAAGTCGCTCGAGGGCGCGCAGTCGACGATGGCGAAATGCAGCGTGTCGGCGCAACGCCATTACGGGCGGACGCGGAATGCGAACGAGTGTTTCGGCGCGTACGGCTGGGAGTTCACGTATGACGAGATGATGTACGTGACGAACTGGCTTTTTGCGCGCGGGGTGAACCTGCTGATGCCGCATGCGTTTTATTACAGCGTGCGGGGCAAGCGACGCGACGAGCGGCCGCCGGACGTGGGGCCGAACAATACGTGGTGGCCCAAATATCGCGCATACGCCGACTATTGCCGGCGGTTGAGCTGGCTGTTGTCGCAGGGGCGGCAGGTGTGCAATTTCGCGATCCTCGGGCGGCCGACGCGGCTGCCGTGGCGTGCGGCACGCGTGATGTTCGAGTCGCAGCACGATTTCAATTACCTCGATTTCGACGCGTTGCGCGACAGGACGAAAGTGACGGCGGAGGGGGCGGCCATCGGGGACATGCTGTACCGGGTGGTGATTGTTGATGGGCCGGAGTACGCGGATGCCGGCGCGCTCGCAGCGCTCGAACCGATGGCGGACGCGGGGCGCGTGGTTGCGTACGGGGAGAAGATTGAGGGGGCGGGGCAGTTTGCGGTGGGTCCGGCGGAGTTGGTGCGGATGCTTGACCTGCTGGTGATTCCCGACGTGATAACGACGCCGGCGCAGGCGGGTCTGCGATACGTCCACATGCAGCAGGGAGAAGATGACGTGTATCTGTTTTTCAATGAGGGGAAGGAGGCGATCGATGCGGACGTGCATGTTGCCGCGGGCCCGGCACGGACGTGGTACGACCCGATGACGGGTGGGGCGATCGAAGGGGCGGCATCGAACCATCTGCAACTGCCGCCGCTGGGCGCGCGGGTGCTGGTGGTGTGAGGGGAAAGAAGTCAGGAGTCAGGAGTCAGGAGTCAGAAGTCAGAAGAATCAGGGATGAAGGACATAGAAGGGACATAAGGGTCTTAATATGAATCTGGAAAATGCACCGCAATTGGGACAGCTTGAGCCGGCGCTCGAGACGTTTTTCCGGCTGGCGGCGAACAAGGTGCACGCGCTCGACCGGGATTGGAATCCGGCGGACGGTTCGCCAGTGTTTACGGTGAAGGGCAAATACGCGGTGCGCGGTTGGACGGAATGGACGCAGGGGTTTCAGTATGGCATCCAAATCCTGGTGTTCGACGCGACGGGCGACGAGGAGATGCTCCGGATCGGGCGGGAGAATACGCTCGAGCGGATGGCCCCGCACGTCAGCCACGTGGGCGTGCACGACCACGGGTTCAACAATATCTCGACGTACGGCAACCTGCGCCGGCTCGCGCTCGAGGGCCGGACGGGCGACGGGCCGGACCTGGTGCGGGTGTACGAACTGGCGCTGAAGGTGTCGGGCGCGGTGCAGGTGGCGCGGTGGACGACGCTGCGCGACGGGACGGGGTTCATCCATTCGTTCAACGGCCCGCACTCGCTGTTCAGCGACACGGCGCGGTCGTGCCGGAGCCTGGCAATGGCGCACAAGCTGGGCCATTACCTGATGGGCGAGAACGACGCCCGGATCAGCCTGCTCGAGCGGGCGGTCCAGCACCTGCAGAACACGAGCCGGTACAACGTCTATTTCGGCGAAGGCAGGGACATCTACGACGTGCCGGGGCGGGTCGCCCACGAAGGCCTGTTCAACACGACCGACGGCCGGTACCGGTGCCCATCCACGCAGCAGGGGTATTCGCCATTCTCGACGTGGACGCGCGGGCTGGCGTGGATCATTTTGGGTTTTGCTGAACAGTTGGAGTTTTTCCGGACACTGACGGACAAGGAACTGGACAGCGTGGGCGGGCGGCAGAGGATCGAGGCGATGATGCTGAAGACGGCGCAAGCGGCCGCCAATTTCTATATCGAAAACAGCGCCGAAGACGGCATCCCGTATTGGGATACAGGCGCGCCGGGGTTGGCCGACATCCGCGACTGGCGCAAAAAACCCGCGCAGATCGATAACGAGTCCGAGCCGGTGGACTCGTCCGCGGCCGCGATCGCGGCGCAGGGATTCCTGCGACTCGGGCGGACGCTCGGCGCCGGCGCTGGCGACGCCTACACCGCCGCGGGACTCAAGATCGCCCACACCCTGTTCGGCCAGCCATACCTCAGCGAAGACCTCGATCACCAAGGGCTGATCCTGCATTCCGTGTACCACCGCCCCAACGGCTGGGATTACATCCCCGAAGGCAAACACGTCCCGCAAGGCGAATCATCCATGTGGGGCGACTACCACGCCATGGAACTGGCCGTCTACCTCCAACGCCTCGTCCAGGGTGGGCGGTACTTGACATTCTTTGCGTAAATAGCTGCCAAGAAGGAAGCATGCGGTACTGATGTGGTCAGTTCGGATCTGTGGTCTTCAGTTTTTCTGGTTCTTGACTATAGATGCGAGAATTCTTTTCCAGATCTTCGGCCTCACCCTTATTGAGCTTAAGGGGATCTAAACCAAGGACTTGGCGGACCTCGTTGAAGGCTTCCCGGGCGGTCGGCGAGTCAAGGAGCAAACGCGACAAATAAGATCTTATCAGAGTCCCATTTTGATGAACGCGAACCGCAAAGTCGGCAAAGGAATTAGCCTCTTTTGCTGCTTGAAGGAAGCTGTCAAGTGGAATATCAAGCACATTGTTTATTTGTGAGTAGAAAAGACTCTTCCTTACCCGTTCTCTTTGCTCAATCTCCGCCAGTCGATGTTTTTCTGACTCAATTAGGTGAGTGGAGTCATCTGGGGGCATTCGAGTCATAACAGCCTCGAGGTACTTCTTAAGAGTCTCATTGATTGCTTGAAGCCGTGAGATCTGGCCGCTGAGATCTGCAAGTTGTTGTTGCTGAGATTGTCTTTGGAGCAGTTCTCGGAAAAGTCCAGCCCACTGCTCGCGTAGCCATGTTTCCATGTCTGAGAATCGCTCAAAAGTGTGCATTGGGTTGTTTCGTGGCTTAGACAGGATCTCCTCTATAAAGCGAAATATGTTCACTGACTGGGCATGTGCATAGACAATCTCCTTGTTTTCCTTGTTCTTAAGATATGTCTGGTACTCGGAGTAAACATTGGTCTCAACCAAAACATAGACTGGAATGTCACGGGCTACAGCGCTGTCATATTCCTTTTTGGTAATGCTCTCGTACCGCTCAAAAAACGTTACGCTAGGAATCCTCTGCTTTCCACTGGCCTCAGTACCGTACCGACCGCCGATGATCAGAATGAATATGTCTGCAGTTGCTGCCTCCCGATAGCAGGACATGTCTAGTGGAGAATCTGGTGTAAAGGCGATATTTCCTTTTTCCGAAAGCACCGGTTCAAACCCGAGTGACTCAATGAAAAGGTCAAGTGATGCTCTCAGATGCTTCAGATCATAGTATGTTGAACTCACAAATACACGTGGCTTCGCCATAGTGCTTCTCCGAACAAGTCATGATTAGAGACATGCTTATAGGTAATTCACACTGGTTGTCGTTGTTTAATGCTTACTTGCACCCTACCCACCTAAGCAAGCATAACATATACACGTGCATGAGGAAAAGTGCAAGACTTGAACTTGAACAAGAAGTTGCTAAACGGTCACTTGCTTTGAGACACTAGACGGTGAGTTTCTTCTCATGCCGTGCCACTAGGGACGATGCTGGATGCGGCGTACAAGAGGGTCCAACTGTCCCAAAGCGAGCGGAGCGGTGACTGTTTGAAGTCACTTTCATAGCCTACGTTCCAGGGCGGGAATCTATCCCGCGGAAAACGAGCAGTTGGGCTTATGAAGATTTGACTATTTGAAGTCATTGTGCTATTTTAAGACGTTCCCTTCGATGCGGAGATTATGGGGATCGACGCGTACACACGGGGCGGCATCAAAATAGGAGCGCTGCGCGGGTGTTCAGGGGCAGGTGAAGATGGTTTTTGTCATGTCATAACCGTGTTCAGGTGGGTAATGTAAGGGTCGCTGTGATGTGAATTCGGATTCTACTTTCTCTTTGGTGTGAATTTAGGGAGTTGGACCAGGAGTTTGCGTGTTGGTTCGGAGATGGGAGGACACGAATGCGGACGTGGATAGCTGTACTCATCGGGCTTATAGGCTTGGCGCTTACCTTTGCTACGCGGTTTGAGTCTCACGGTATTAGCAGGAATGTAGCGGAGATGCTGGTAGGGGCGGGCTATGTGTTTGTCGTGGTAACGATAATGCTCCTTATTCGCCGGAAGGATGAGCGTGTGGACTTAGGCGTAGCGCAGGATGAGCGTGTGGACTTAGGCGTAGCGCAGGAATTGCTGAGGCGAACGTTAGGATTGGAGAATCCCCCCCCACTCTTGTGTAGGAGGCACGTAACAACGAAGGCACAGGGTGATGTATTGGGATGCTGTGTCGCTGAAGCGGCTTTTCGTTCAAGTCGACACGCACGCGAGTTGGCAATGTCAGCCGCCTTAGAGATATACATGGAGAGGGATAACGGGTTGTTTGAGCTCGGGGAACACATGGCGTATGTTTATGGCTTGGTCACAGCCTTTGAGAGTTCTAAGCCCAAGAGTCTCATGGATGAACTAACGCTTATGGCGGCTTCTCAGCCCTCCTCGTCCGAGATGGCCCGCGATGCCGAGGCCGTACGGCATAATCTCTTGTGCTACGCTGAGGCGCTAAACAAATTCGCATATATGCCGTTAAAGAAGTTGCACGAGGAGATGAGAATGAGTTACCGTGGCGATGTAACGGTGCCCGATGGAACGCAGAAACGTATTAAACTGGCAGTAGGCGGCGCACAATCTTCACTGCGGTATCTTGCGGACGGATACCTAAGAGCTGCCGAGGATTCTTCGATGGCTCTCTTGAATCGGATGCGCAAAACGTGGCATGCTACCCAAATTGCTGCAAGTTCGATGGAGGAATGCAGAGCGTCATCTCTTGACAAGAAACGGTAACAATGGTAACATTACGCATGGCTGATAATGCAGTTTGCGATGGGGAACAAAGGGGAGGGAAGGAGTGTTGTTATGGTGAGTTTTCACATGGGTGAATGTACTGTTTGCGCCCGGCGAAAGAAGGAGGCGCATCTATGACTTCTGAGGATCTTGAGAAGCTCTTAGAGGAAGGACCGGGCGAGAACGGTTCTGTTTGGGCCGCCATTGTGTGTAAAGTTGGACGCCGTGCGCATATAGACGTTTGGCTGCATCATCGTCCAGCGGACTACGTTAAACACCTTATCGTCCTTCTCAGTCAGTTGGCCGATTTCATGCCGGCTACCGAAGAATCTGACGTATACAAGCGCAACACGCTGACGCGGGTAAAGAGTCTGAAGAGCTATCTCGAGGGTGGCCTGCCAATAGTGCCCGAGGAAGGGCCTGCGGAGGAACACGCGATTGTACCGAAGGCTTTGAGCGAATACGTTGACCAGAATCCACCTAAGCAGGCGGTGGCGTGAAGGGATGCAAGAAGGCAGGCGCCGGAAGACTAGATTTTCCCAAGCAATAGCATTATCAGTTGCCCCGTCATTGCCGACAACGGCACGTCTAATCCTTCCAACTCTACGTAAGCTTCGGGCCAGTTCCCCATTGAGGTTTGTCTCTACCATAAAAGACGAAAATGTGCCACGATTCGATGCAACTCTTTTGCTGACCTGCGTTTAGGAGCCAAGACAAATCACCGCACAGGAACCCTTCTTGTCCGCTAGAGGGCTTCGAGCATTTCGGCTACTCTTGACTGGTACATCTCTTGCCATTCAGGGGCCAGCAGGGAATCGCAGTCTTCCTGGGCGTATCCGGTATTGTTGAGTTGATCCGCGGTGGGGGCGTAGTAGATGTAGCCGTTGGTGCACCCGGCGACGAACGTGAACTCGTGTGGGGACGTCTTCTTGATGTTGAGCCCTATCTCGACGCTCAATTCGCCCGGGAACGTGACGAGCACGAAATCGCCGATTCGCAGGCCGGCGACCTCGACGTCGACAGTCCTTTTGGGCGCGGCCGTATTCTCGGCCTGATGTTTCCGGAGCAAGTCCAAATTTGTTTGGAGCCGGGTCAGTTCTTCCATGATGCGGATGTTTTCAATGTATTGTTTTAGATTTTCCCGGTTATCGGCATCGAGTTTTTTCAAGTCCTCGCTGCCCATCATTTCTTCGTGCAGATACCGGTGCGCGTAGTACGACGGGAACTCGGGTGACAGGCCGTACTTCACGGCCAGCGGGATGAACGTTTTCAGGTTGAGGTCCGTCGCTTTCAACGAATGAAGGAGGTTTGTCTGCTGCGCTTCCATTGCGGCAATCCGTTTTGCGGTATCCGCCCGGGGCAGTTCGATGGTTTCACTGACAACTCGCAACCGGTCATCGGGTTTCGCCTGGATTTTACGCAACGCTTGCAGCGTGCTGAGGCCCAGCATGTTTCCCAGCGGCTCCGCGTCGCGAGGTTTGTCCACGTCCTTATACATGGCGGGATTAATGTCGCCCGCGCTGCCCTGCAAGAACAGGGCGATCGCGCCGTCGCTCAGATTGTCCTCGATGACCTTTGAAGCAAAGCCGGTGATGTCGGCCGTATTGGCGCCGCTGGGCACGCCTTCAATCGGGTGGCATGCGAAGTTGTAGACGACCGCCAGGGTCCGCCCGTCTTTTTTGTCCAGCCGGAGTATCCCGATTTCCGGATCGATCGGGCCGACCGCGGCGATCAGTTCATCCGGCGGCGCCGAATAGGCTCTCCGGCTGTCGGTCTCGCTGCCGTCCTTGAGCTTATACCGGCGGTTCTCGCTGATTCGGTTTTCTTGCCCGACGCCCGCGCCAATATTGACTGGGACCAGATTGGCGGCCGCTTCCCGGACGGCCTCGAGTGTCCGTTCGGCGACATCCGCGCAAACCGTTCCATGGCAATGGCTGGCATTGATTAGGACGTTTGCGGGCTTGATGCCGAATTCGTTTTCTATTTGCGAACGCACCGCCGGCAGGTAATCGCTGCCGATTCGGCCAATCTGCCCGATTGCGACCGCATCAACCGTGATAATGACGAGCGCTGTCTCGTCGTTTTTCAAGACGAGCGCCTTCGCATACAAGGGGCCGTAGACCGGACCGGCGTCCCGGTCGGTAATGTCGACTTTCGCGGCGCCCGCCTGAAGTTCCGCGGCATACGCAGCGTTAACCGCGAGCAGACCTGCAACCACGAGCGCTACCGCTATCGTATTGGTTTTCATGTGTCGTCATGCCTGTCCATACGCAACAAGAAGTTCAATTCAGATCACCCATACGCTGGCATAAGGATTATGTGAAGATCAAACCCTCAGCCTCGCGCCGGCAATTCAGCCAGACGTCCGCACCTACTGGGCGAGGCGGTAGATTTCCCAGGCGATGGCGCCGTGGATGATGCCGGATGCGGCAAGTAGGGGGACGTCGTAGCCTTCGAGGGGGACGCAGGCGTCGGGCCAGTCCCACATGGGGTCGATGTAGACGACGTTGGGGTTGTTGGCGTAATCGCGGTCGTAGAGGACGCTCATGTAAGCGGCTTTGCCGCCGGCTCGAGTGATTCGTTCGAGCATGAGGGTTGGGGGGTGCTGGTAGCCGACGTGTACGGCGAAATCGCCGGGGTGGTAGGTGTCTTCGGGTGGGGGTGAGTTGCGGAACCCGGCGTTCCAGACGGCGGATCTGAACATGTTGCCGATGTCGGTCTTTCCCACCTCGTCCGGAAAGAGGTGGCCCATGCTGTACATGTAGAGGGTGTGGCCGCCGGCTTTGGCTTCGCGGGCCCACCGGCCGGCGGTCTCGATGTTTTGCCGCTGCTCGGTCTCGACTCTGCGGAGCATGCCCGAGACGGTCTCGACGAACCGTTTGCCGAGGACGCCGTGGGGGACGGGCGGCGGGATGGGCGCGTCGTGCCAGGCGATTGCGCCGTCTTTGTACTGAGCGATTCGGGCGTTGCCGCCGTACGCGCCGATGCTTTCGTAGATGACGGGCATTTTGCCGAGCCGGGTCAACGCCGCTATCAGCTCCCCCGTGAAAATCCACCCCGGAATAGCATTAGCGAGCGTCGGGCTGACACCGGCCTCCGCGGCATGGCCGTACACACACACACCGGCAGTTTGAACCTTTAGTACGAACGTTATTACGTAGGATGTGCCAAAATTGGGGGCAAATGTACCGTCTGGAGCGTACAAAACCACATCCCCATCGCCGGCCTTCTTCCCCCCGAGCGGTTTCATCATCATGAGCCCGCCGGCGCGGCCGCAGAGCTCGCTGACCCAAGATGGCTGCCCGGCGGCCCAGATCTTGCCGCCGTCGGCGAGTCTCTTGGCGGCGGTTTCAGCGGGTACTTTGAGCGCGGGGATGTCGGCGGCGCAGAGATGGAGTGCGCGGTCGACACGGAGGATGTAAGACCCGTTTCCCGTCCCGGCACACGCCAGCAATGTAAGAATCACGGCCATCGTTACTCCTGACTCCTGACTCCCTACCTCCTGATTGAAACCATTTCGGCATCGGGATAACGCGCGACGAGGGCTTCGGCCACCCGTTCAATGTCGGGCGGCTCGACCGACGCGAGTTCGAGATCCATTTCGGTCCGCGCGCCGCCTTCCAGTGTTCTGACGCGTGAGCCCAGGATGGTGAGTCCGTGTTCGGCGATAAGCCGCTCGATTTCGCGGGCGACTTCGAGACGTCGGTGGACGGTTATCGAAAGGGAGACGCGCTCTTTCTGCGGAAGGAAGGTCTCGACATATTCAAAACAGATGACGACCACAAGAGCGAACAGGGTTGCGAGTACGGCGATGAGTTCGAGCCCCGCCCCGATAGCGATGCCGAGAGCGGCCACAAACCAGATCATGGCCGCGGTGGTCAGCCCGCGTTGTTCCCCGCCCACCGTGAGTATGGTGCCTGCACCGAGAAACCCGATGCCCGTGATGATGCCCGCGGCGAGACGCGCCGACTGGTCGGAAAGCCCCGTCCCGCCGGTCAGGATTCGGGAGACGGCCATGAGCAGCGTGCTTCCCAGGCAGACCAGGATGTGCGTCCGAAGACCCGCGCCCCGCCCTTTACGCTGCCGTTCCAGCCCGATCGCGCCGGACAGGACTACGGCCAGCGCAAATTGCCCGATTGTGGGGAGGAGGTGTTCCATGGTGTTTTACTCTCGGGTGGCCTTTTCTTTGTATTTTTCTGCCCGCTCGGGCTGGTTGAGTTGTTGCGCGATGTCGGCGAGGATCAGGAGGGGCGCAGTGGGTTCTTCGGCGCGTGCGGGTTCGCTGCGCAGGTAAGTTTCGGCGGCGTCCCACATGCCCGAAGCGGCGCAGGCTTTAGCGAGTTCGGCCCAGGCGAACGGCGTTTCGGCGGGTTTTTCAGGAGGGACGGGGTGGTCGCGCACGAAGTTTTCCATCGCGCTGAGCTGCGTCTCGGCTCCGCTGAGCCGCGTCTCGGCTCCGCCGAGGCGCGCCCACACGAATCCGGTGAGCACCCAGGCGTGGAAATCGCCCGCGCCGGTTTGCCAGACGGCGTCGAGCGCGTAGGACGCGGCGAGCGGGTTTCCGCGGAGCGCTTGAGCCTGTGCGACAAGCCTGAGGCCGTTGGGATCGTTCGGGTTTTTCTTCAGCAGGGCCACCGCCTGCTGCTCGACTGAAGCGCTTCGTTTGCGTGCGTCGTCGATGTTTTTCAGGGATCGAGCGAGCGCCTGGTCGCCGGGCTCGAGACCTGTGGCGCGTTTGAGCACGGCTTCGGCGGATTCGAGATGGCCAAGTTGTGACAGGCCGAAGCCGAGCCGGGCGAGCGCGGGCGCATCAAGCGGCGAGATGCCGTCGGCTTTGCGGTAGAGATCGATGGCTTCTTCGAGCGTACGCGTGTCGGGCGCTTTTGAATACATGTCAAACAAGAGGTTCGCGGCGTCGAGGGCGGCGTCGCGGTTTTCGAGATCGATGCGGAGCACATTAAACAAGGCCTGGAGCGATTCTCGAGTTTTTCCCTGCACCTCGAGCGCGGTGGCCAGCCAGAGTTTCGGCTCGATTTGCGAGGGGTCGCGGCGGATGGCGTCCTCGAGTCGCGATTCCGCTTCCACGGCGAGTTGCGTGTTTTGGGCCTGCCGCGCCTGTGCGGCGAGCATGCGGCCGAGGTTGGCCGGCGGGGCGGGGGAGAGCGGGGCTTTTATGGCGGCGTTTTGCCAGAGGTCGAACTCGCTTCGCCAGACGGTTGTGCGCATGTATGATGCGACGCCCGAGGCGAGGACGAGTGCGGCCGCAGCGATGCCGGCTGCGGGGCGGAGTCCCGGTTTTACGAACTCGTAGAGCCACGGCGCGAGGAGTGCGAGGCCGGCGAGGGCGAAATACGCCCGGCGTTCGACAACGGCGGGGCCGTGCCAAGCGGCGTATGCCAAACCCAGCACCAGCCACAGTGCCGCGAGCCCGCCCACGGATCGGCGGGACATCATCGCGGCAGTCAGCAGCACCGCCACCGCGAGTACGGTCAAGCCGATGATGAAGTGGATTGCGGGCGCATCGTGGACGATAGACAAGCCGTAGGGCACGAAAGCCATGCGGGCGTATTGCGCAAAGAGTGCGGGGAGGTTGCCGGGCGCGGGCAGGCCGTGTTCGACGGCGGCGTAGACGGCGAGTGCGAGCAGGGCGGCCCAGTAGGGGACGTGGACGCGCCATGGCGTGCGGGCGCGGTCTCCGAGGGACCAGTGTGCCGCAAGGAGGACCGCGGGGACGATGACGGCGGATGCGTCGGTCAGCGCGGCAAAAAAGAAACAGAATACGGAGGCAACGAGCGCGCCCGATTTGACGCCCGTTTCATCGGTGGCGGACCGGATGAACAGCAGGATCGAGGCCAGCGATAGGGTGGTGGCGAGTACGGGGCCGCGGCCGATCACGTAGAGGAGGGATTCGCTTGCAAGCGGGTGGAGGACGACCAGCATGCCGGCGATCATCGCGACGACGGGCGCGGATTTCGGCATGAGGCGGCGGCATACGAGAAAGACCAGGAGACCGTTGGCGAGATGCAGCAGGAGGGACGTGAAGCGCATGAAGCCGGCGGATCCGGGCGCCACGGCCCAGTCGAGTGCCAGGGTGAACAAGGCGAGCGGCTGTGGCGCGCCATCGATGGCGGCGTTGGGCAGGGTGACGAGCGAGTGGAGGGGGGTGTTGTCGCGGACGACCTGCTGGTCGAGTCCCTGGAACGGTATTCGGATGCTGCTGGACCACCCGATGAGGCCGACAATAAAAATGAGGAACGCGCTGATCCAGACCTGTGCGGTGTCGATGCCGACGTCGCCGCGGAGGATGGGCCGGCTCAGCCGCTTGTCGAGTTCGGCATTTCCGGTAGATTCAGACTCAGGTTCGACGCTCACAAGAAGACTCCTGGAAGAAGACGGGGGGAATTATAGGCGAAGAGGACGTGATTAACCAAGAACAAGAATAGGACCTATAGGACGTATTGGACGAATAGGACCTATACGGCGAGGCGCTTCTAGATGTACCGACGGGTCTGGCGTTTTGAGATGCGCAAGGCGTAATCGGCAAGGCGCAATAGGAGGGCGGCGAGGCCGAGGGCCGCGAGCAGAATCGCCGGGGTTCGGCCGGGCATGTAGTCGGCCGCCAGCATGGCGACGGTTTGTGGGTCGCACTCGTTTTGGTCCTGGCGCAGGCGCCAGTGGCCCACACGCACCGAGTGGCCGGGTTTGATCGTCACTTGGCGGGTGGTCGTTCCGGCAATCGTGAGAATGTAGTTGACGTCCCGCGGCGGAAACAGGCGCTTGTATTCGACGAGCCAATCGCCGAGGCGCTTCGCCTCGCCCTGGCGCAGTGTGATTTCTTCGCCCGACTCTGATTTCAGCACGGCGGCCCACAGCTTCGATTCCAATTCGCCAACGGGCACGGCGCTCGAGAGCACGTCATCGAGGCACAGGTTCAACGGTGCGGGGTCGGGGTGAAAGCATTGGCCGCGCTGCAACTCTTTCTGCCCGGCCGGCTGGCGGTTTTCGTATGCGGCAACAAGGGCGCGGCCGTCTTCCCATGCGTGCACCATGAACACTTGCGGGGCCAGCGCCGGATATTCAAACTGGACGGGAACGCCCTCGACGGTTTCGTTCGCGGCCACCCACACCACCTCTTTGGTGCCAGCGCGGTCGATCTCGACCGCCACGGCCGGCCGTTTTTCGTCGAACGCGATGAGCGTGACTTCTTCGCCGCTGGACAGACGGGCGCCGGTCCCCGGCGTGAACGCGTGAAACCAGTTGATCGCGCCGCCGTCAACCACGCCCCACCGCGCCGATTCCAGCCCCGGCAGCTCAGCCGCGGCGGCGGCCCGCGCCGCTTCGGCGTCGCCGGCGTGCCAGGCGAAGTAGACAGCCGCCCCGGCCGGCGTTGCCTGCCAGATGCCCGAGGCCAGGAACAGGATTGTCCGAGCCGCTTCATTGGCGCTGTCGCCGGTCAGCGTGACGGCGGCCATGGGCATACCCTGTGGGTCTCTCATCAGGCCGGACCATTGGTCTATGCTTGCGATTCTATACGTTGCGCCGCCTATGCGGGCTTCGCCCCTCTCCTGGATTTCGAGCAACCCGCCGGGTTCGGGGCCGGAGAGGTTAAGCAAGTGTTTGGGGGGCGGCGCGGAGATGACGTCGATCTTGTCCAACGTGACAGAAAACGGGAGCCGCACAGCGTGGTATTCGGCTGATTTTGAAAACACTTTCCACGCGGTTTCGGGATCTTCGAAAGGAATCTGGCGGCCCCGCACGTTGGGCAGCACGTTCGGGGTTCCCGGCCGTAGTGGGATCATCGCCGAGGCGACGGCGATGTTCTCTTCCTGCCCGAGCCCGATGGCCAACCTGCCGTGAAACTTCGCCATCGTGCTGTATGCTGCGCAAATCAGCGCCGCCACCAGCGCAACGTACATCACCACTGCGAGAAGAAGACGATACACACGCGCCTTCACAAGGCCGCCTCGACCTCTTTAGCCTTGTTCCCGCCCGGCTTAAGTCTAAACAGACCGAGGACGCTGTCGTAGTAGCTGTAGAGGGTTGGGACAACGAACAGGGTGAGGAGGGTGGCGAAGAGAAGGCCGATGATGACGGCGATGGCCATGGGCCCCCACCACTGGCTGCTCTCACCACCGACGGTCCATGTGTAGTCGCGGAAATTGAAGCTGACGCCGGCGGCCATGGGCACCAGCCCGATGACGGTGGTGATGGCGGTGAGCACGACGGGCCGGAACCGTGTGGTGGCGGCTTCGACGATGGCGTCGATGGAGGGCATGCCTTCGGCGCGCTTGACGTTGATGAAGTCGAGCAGGACGATGCCGTTGTTGACGACGACGCCGGCGAGGCTGATGCAGGCGATGCCCGTCATGAGGATGTCGAATGGCATATCCCAGATGAGGAGTGCCACGAGCACGCCAGCCACGCTGAGGACGACGGTCGTCATGATGATGAGGGGCTGCATGAGGCTGTTGAACTCGGCGACCATGACGAGCGTGACAAGGAGGAGGGCGACGATGAAGGCTTTGCTGAGGAAGTCCTGTGTCTCAACGAAATCCTCGTTCTCGCCGGTGTATGAGATCGAGTAGCCGGCGGGCAGCGGGAAGTCTTTTAGCTCCTGCTGCACGAGTTTGAGTACTTGCGGGGCTTCCATCCCTTCGACTTCGCCGAACACCGTCAACGTGCGTTTGCGGTTGATGCGCATGATGCGGGAGAGCCCGCCGCCCTGCTCGATTTTGGCGACGGCCGAGAACGGGATGGCGGTTCCCTGCAGGTTGATCAGGTTCATGGTCTCGACGTTTCGGAGGTCTTCGCGGAACCATTTGGGGAACCGGACCATGACGTCGTACTCTTTGTCGCCTTCGCGGTATTCGCCGGCTTCGAGCCCGCTGATGGCGGCTTTAACGGTAGCGCCGACGAATTGTGTATTGAGCCCGGCGAGGTAGGCGCGTTGGCGGTCAACGTTGACGCGGACTTCGGGCTTCCCGGTGTCGTAGTCGTCGTCGAGGTCGACGAGCCCGGGGACGTCTTTGATTTTGCGCTTGATTTCCATGGCGAGCTTGGCGAGTGTTTCGAAATCGTCGCCACTGATTTCAATGTTTACGGGCGGCCCGGTAGGCGGGCCCATTTCCTCTTGTTTTTTAACGCGAATTTCCGCGCCGGGGATCTGGCCGGCCAACTGGCGGATGTTGTTCAAGACTTTGGTGGGCAGTTCGGTGCATTGTTCGAGTTTGGGGAAATTGATGTTGATCCGGTTTTCGTGGCTTGTGGTGCTGTCACCGTGGCTGAACATTTCGACGCCGTGCGACCCGACGTTGGCGATGAAATTTAAGACGTTTTTCTTTTCGGGCTGAATTCGGGCTTCGATTTCGCGGACAAACGCGTCGGACGTGTCGAGCTTTGTGCCTTGGGGGCAGTCGATGTCGATATAGGCGTGCCGCGGTTCCGTTTCGGGCATGAACTCGACTTTTGCGCCGGCGGCGTAGACGACTACGATGGAGGCGACGACGGTGAGGAATAGGACGGTTGTGACGAGCCGCCACTGGAGGGCAGTGCGGAGGATTCGGCCGTAGATCTTGAGTATGGGGTGGCGCTTGATTCTTACTTGTCCGTCCTTGTTGCGTTTCAGTTTTGCAGCGGGCATCCACATGGCAGCGAGTGCGGGGTTGACCACCATGCCGACAAACAGCGAGGCCAGCAAGGCGATCGAGACGGTCTGCGGCAGGTAGAACATGAAATCGCCCATGATGCCCGGCCAGAACAGGAGCGGGGAAAAGCCGGCGACGGTCGTCAGGGTCGAACCGATGATGGGCCATGCGACTTCGGACGCGCCGCGGTACGCGGCCTCGACTCGGCCCATGCCGGTCTGGATGTGCCGGTAGGTGTTTTCGACGACGACGATGCTGACGTCGACGAGGTTGCCGAGGACGAGGATCAGGCTGTAGAGGACGACCATGTTGAGTGTGACGCCGATCATTTTCAGGATGATCAGCGTGATAAACATCGAGACGGGAATTGCGAGCGCGATGAAGATGGCGTTGGTGAAGCCCATCGCCAGGAGGATGACGGCGAGCACGAGGATGAGGCCGCTAAGCATCCCGTTTTCGAGTTCGGCGACCATATCGCGGACGAAATCTGAGAAGTCCATCGTGATGGCGACGTCGACGCCGGGCGGGAACTTTTTCCGCATCTCGTCGAGGACTTCATTGACTTCGTCGGCGACGGCGATGATGTTTTCGCCGGCCCGTTTTGAGAGTGTGAGCGTGACGGCGGGCGTGCCGTCCATTCGGGAGTACGTGACGGGGTCTTTGAACCGGTCGCGGACGGTGGCGATATCGCGGAGGTAGACGATGCCCTGGGGGGTAGCTTTTACGATGAGTCCGGTGAGTTCGTCTGGGGTTTTGAACTCGCCGGGTACGCGCATGAGGAACTTGGCTTCGCCCAACTCCATGGCGCCGCTGGGTGTGTTGACGTTTTCGAGCCGGGTGAGCAGGGCCAAATTCGACAGCGACACCCCGTAACGCGCCACCCGCTCGGGATCGACCTCGATCTCGATCTCGCGCTCGACCCCGCCGATGATGGCGACATCGAGTACGCCCTTGATGGCCTCGAACCGGTCTTCGAGATCCTCGGCGATCTTATTGAGCGCGGCCGGGCCGATGGGTCCGGTGAGGCACATAATGAGGATGGGCATTTCGGAGATGTTGATTTCGCTGATGACGGGCTCCTCGGCTTCCTGGGGGAGATCCTGGCGGGCGAGGTCGACTTTGTCGCGGACTTTTTGGAGTGCGCCGGTGATGTCGGTGCTCGAGACGAACTCGATCAGGACGACGGAGACGCTTTCGAGGCTTCGGGATCGGATTTCCTTGATGCCGCTGATTCCGGTGAGTTTTCGCTCGATGGGGATAGTGACGAGTGATTCGATGTCTTCGGGTGAGACGCCGCGGTAGCTGGTGACGACGCTGATCAGCGGCACGACGACTTCGGGCGCGGCCTCGCGCGGCAGCGAGACGTAGCTGTAGATGCCGCCGATGGCGGTGATGAAAAGAAACACGACCACCGTGACACGCTGGTTGATGGCGAGTTGGTTGAGCCGCATCAGTCGAGAACCTCGGAGACTTGGACGGGTTCGCCTTCGATCAGCTCGCGCTGGCCGGAGACAATCAGGCGGTCGCCCGGTTTGAGGCCGGTGACGGCCTGGACGACGTCATTCTGAATAATGCCGATTTCGATTGGTCGAACGCGGGCCACGCCGGAGTCTTCCACCATGACGAACCGCTGGTTTTCGACGGTCATGACGCTGAAAATGGGGACCGTAACGGAGTCGGGGCAGACACGTCTGACGAGGCGAACGCGGGCGATCATTCCCGGCTTGATGATGCCTTCCGGATTATCCACGGCGACTTCGGTGACGAACGTCAGTGTGGACGGGTCGGCGGTGGTGGCGATTTTGTGGATCGAGCCGTTGAACTCGCGGCCTTCGATGGCGTCGAGTGTGACGATTGCAGGTGCGCCGGGTGCGAAATTGCCGACTTCGCGTTCGGGCACGCCGACGCTGACCTTGATTTTGTCCATTTGCACGAGTCGGACGAGCGGCATGCCGGTGTCGACGAACTCGTCTTTGTCTTTGAACAGGCGGTCGACGATGCCGCGTATGGGTGCAGTGACGATGCTTTTCTGCAACTGGATCTCGACAAGCCGGAGGTTCGCGGCGGCCATTTCGTTGTCGGCGGAAACTTTATCGGAGGCCTGCGTGGTGGCGACGCCTTTTTCGGCCAGCGACTGGATGCGCTGCAACTCCTGGGCGGCGAGTTTTTCCTGAGCGCGGGCCTGGTCGAGGTGGGCGTTCAACAGGCGCGTGTCGATCCGAACCAGTTCCTGGCCGGCCTCGACGCGGTCGCCTTCTTCCACGCCCTGCCAATCGATTTTGCCGCCGGTTTCCGCGCTTACCAGGATATCTTCCCACGGGAGGACGCCGCCGGTCAGGATCAGCCGGTCTTCGATGGTGCAGGCTTTCAGCGTCATCACCTTAACGGACGGGACGCGCTCATGTGCGACTCCTGCGGCCGTGGCCGCTTCGGCCCGCGATGCGCGAATGCGCGATGCAACGGTCGTGACGGCATATCCGCCGACAATGATCAATCCGCACAAGACAAAGGTTGTTACGATTCTCATTTCTCAGCCACCCGGTTTTGTGCCGCGTTCGGGTTGTTTTTGTACGGGCGAGAACCCGCCGCAGTCTCGAACGTGGTTTTCATCTTGTTTGTTGCGCCGCCCCCGGCGCCCTTAACGAATAAGTCCACCAGATAATCGGCCAGATCCGGGGCAAGCACGGCTTCGGGCCGGTATATCTTTGCCATGATGTGCATGTCCATGATGCCGGCGAAAACCAGGGCCAGGGATTGCGCGTCGCCGCCGTCCAATTCGCCCGCATCCAGCCCTTCCTGCATAATCCGAGCGAGGCGGTCCAGCCGCCCCTCGACCATCTTCGTCATGTCCAACCGCAAGCCTTCGGCGGGACTTGCAAACACCGCCTGTAAGAGCAACCTGACCATACCGACGGATTCTTCGGCGCCGGCGAAAGTCGCGCTCATGACGGCCGTGAGTTTGGCGTGGCACGAGCCCGGCGTTTGGATGATCTGATCGAGGTCGGCGCCCAGTTCGGCAAAACTGGTTTCGACAATGCGGCAAAATAGGTCTTCTTTGTTTTTGAAATAGTAGTAAAGTACGGGGCGGGTCACGCCGGCCCGCTCGATGATCTCGCGGATGGTGGTGCCTTTGTAACCCTTCTCGGAAAACAGGGCGAGCGCGCTGTCGAGCAGTTTGCACTCGGTGCCCGTCCCGCCGGGGATCTCGTTCATGGCCGACCACCCTACCTAACGTTCGTTACAGAGAAGAGATTTTAGGCAATTTGCCCGCCGCTGTCAACCTTTTTAGCATCTTTGTTTGCGATATCTGCGCGCCGCGCCCACGCCGCGTAACCTTTTCCCGCGAACCGCCAGGCGTTTCCGCACTTACCTATTGGCGCATTTCGAGCAGGTAATCCCGCCCTGTAACGGTTTTGAAACGCACCACCGCGCCGTGAAAATCGCCCGCCACCTCCCCATCGACTGAATCGGTTACTTTCACCTCTCTCCCGGGCCACGGATTGGCCAGCGCACATGGATTGCCGGCCAGCGACCTCACTTTGACGCTTATCACACCCTCTTTTCCGCGCTCCGCTCCCAACACAAAGGCTCCCTGCGCTCCAAGGTTCTCAAACCCGCCCTCGAAATCGTCGGGTATAGTCGGAAAGACGCGGATTACGCCCGTATGCGACTGCAGCAGATTATCCAGTCCCATCCCATCCGCCGCTTCGTAAAGGCCCAGCCGCCGCCGCACACCTTTCAGGTAGCCGCGGTGCGGTTCCCAAACGTTGATTAGCCGCACCGTTCGCCGTGCCAACTCGAGCTGGCCGGCAGCCGAATCCAGGCCGATATCGTCCCCCCAAAACACGGCCGACAACGGCACCGGAATGTTGTACTCCATCGGCTGCGCTCCCTCTACGTCGATAAAGATGGGTCCCTCCGGCGTTTGAACCGTCGGGTACGGCGGCAGATGCCCGGCGATTTCTGCCCATCGCGCTGACTCTTCCGGATCCAGGCTAAGCAGCGCGGCCGCCTTCGCCGCCGCGCGTAGATGGTACCGGATTAGCGTAATGCCCGACTGGCTGTCGCGGTTGAACTGCAAGTCTTTGGTAATGCCGCGGTGCTCCGGCGAGACGGTTGGAAACACGTGGTACAACCCGTCTTCGCCTTGTTTGAGAAAGTCGGTATAGAACCTTGCTCCCTCCCGCAGCACCGGGTAGGCCGAATCCCGCAGAAAGTCGATGTCCCAGGTGTACAAGAATCGCAGCCAGAATGGCTTGGCGAGCAGCGCGGTAATTTCCATGCTCTGCTCCCACGTGATGTGGCTGTGTACGATGGTGTCCGCTTTCAGCGGGTAGTGGACCAGCGGGTACATCGCGCCCCGGCAACCGTATACGTCGGCCGCGTTGGCCTGGGCCATCGGCAGGAGCGTGCGAATCATCACGAAGTACGAGTCCAGCAAATCAAACTGCCGCTGCATGCACAGCCCCGTCGCTTCCAGTTCGTTAAAGTGGAAATCCGCATGCCACATCGACGAGTCCTGGTAGCAGAATTTCGTGCTGTCTACCGAGCACAATGGCACATCGCCGTAATAGCCGAATGGCCGCGGCGTGTAAGGCAGGCCGCCCCATACCGCGTCAACATCGATACGGCCGTCCGCCGACCATGCTCGGGCGCGGGGCCGGCTGTTGTAAGCGGAAAGAAACGCCTGGTGTTCCGACCACAGCGCGTTTTCGCCCAGCGCGACCGCCTCGGCAAGCACCTGCCGCGCCCGCGCAAGCGGGGCCGACGCGTCTTGAGATGTCGCCACCGTCATGTAAATCTGAAAGGAGCCATCCGGATCGTGCAACCGGGCCGTCGCGGCCGAACCCGGCGATTCGTTGATCGGCGTGAACCGTTTGGTCAACCCGTGGCTGATACGCCCCTCTTTTTCCGCGACCATCGGCGTACCCAGCCCCGTCTCGCCTTCCGCTACATCCCCCGAGACCACCACTCCTGACACCCTACCCGCAAGAACCGCCTTAAAACCGTCAGGAAAAGTCGACTCCTTCCCGAAATCCTGTTCGACCCAAAAGGTGTCTCCGTCAAAGTTGGCGCGGGGCATGGGTAGCGGCTCGAAATCGTGCGGGGAGACTCTGTCGCCGATGGTGGGGTGCAATTCGCCGCCGGGGACGATCGTATCGCGGTGGCGGCACAAACGTACCGCCACATCCCCGCCGGACAAGCCCCTGGCGGTGCCGCCTAGTACGATGAGGTTTCGCGTCGCGCTCACAAACACGCGCAGGTCAAGTTGCTTCTCGCCGCGTGTTGCTTTCAGCCGCACACAGTCGGGATTGCGCTCGACGGTTATCGCGGCGTCAGGCTCGATGAACGGCAGGCGCAAGATCACTTGCCCAACCGGCTTGGGACATGGGAAATCGTGTTTGCGGTACGCGGTATAGTAGCTTGTGCCGTTTAGAATGGCTTTATCCCCGGCGCGTGCCATCTCGATGATTTGCGCCATCGTCAGGACCGGCTCGTCGGGTTTGGGGTTGCGCCGGTCCCATACGTCGCTCTTCCCGATGCTCAACGTGGGTGCCGAGTCAGGTCCCCAGACGATCACGCCGATGTCTTCATTGCACAGCCTCAGGTCGCCCGGCTCGAGCCCAAGAACTGACGTTCCCGCATTTGCGCCGTGCATGAGACATGGCACACCAAACAGCAGGGCATACACCCACATCGCTCTTAAAGACATGACAACCTCTCCCTGATTCTCAGTTGCCTCGCGAGCAGTCTACTCCAGAAATGCCGCCCCGTGCACGACGCGGCGGAACCCCACCCGAGTCCTTCTCGAGTTCTTTGCGTTGTTTGCGTCCTTTCAGGTTAAATCTCCTCAACAAGGAGAAACGTCATGCACCCGCGCCTCGTTGTCCTGGGACCGATACTGCTCCTCTTCGGGCTTGTGTTCGCCGCTGCCGCCCAAACCGCCCCGCATCGTGTTTACCCGTGGCTAATGGACTCGCGCCAGAACCCGGACTATGCCCGGCGCCACGTCAAGCCGCCATCCTGGGATACTTTCGGCAACGTTACGCAGTTCGTCACCCTGCGCGGATTTGGCGTTGAGAATGACGAGATCAAAAACTACGTCGAGGAACTCGACAAGTACACCAACACGTTCGAGCTCGGCAACGTCGTCTGGCCCTCCTACCCGATCATCTTCGCGAAAAACCTCGGCGACCTCGCCGACGAGATTCAACGGCGCGGCTTGTTCTTGTTCGATCTCTGGGGCTACGTACCCGGATCAGGGCCGGGCGGCTACTGGCAGCAGTACAAACCGCCGGCTGCGGCGCTGCAACTGCTCGAGGAAAAACTCGGCGACCATTGGCTGGGAATGGACGTGGGCGAGCAGGATGGGCGCTATATCGGCGGTTATGCGTCCCAGATGTACCCGATCTCGGGCGACCGCCGTGACCAGTACCTAAACTTCCAGCGGCATTTCCAACGCATCTGCGACGACCTCGGCAACCGGATGTCCGTACTCGTCTCGCTCAACTACGGCCACTACATGGTCAAGGAAGGCGTCTACGCCACCATCGGCGCAGAGACGGCCCAGGCCCTCCCCAACAGCCAGGTCTACTACGCCTTTATCCGGGGCGCCGGCAAGCAATACGGCGTGCCGTGGTTCGGAAACGCTTCCGTGTGGAATCGATGGGGCTACAAAACCTACGGCGAGCCGGGTGCCGACCACGGACCAACCAAAGGCACAAGCCTGAGCCTCCTCAAGCGGCTACTGTACAGCCACATCCTTTACAACAGCGTGTTCGTGGGTTTCGAGAGCAGTTATTTTGACGGGCCGGACCTCAGCCCTGTCGGCAAAATTCAGCAGGCCGCCCAGCAATGGGTTCGCGACAATGGCCAACCGGGCGTCATGCACGCGCCGGTGGCTCTGCTGCTGGATTTTTTCGCAGGCTGGACGTTCCCGCGCCACCTGTACACCTCCGACGTCTACCGTGTCTGGGGCAACATCCCCTACGACGCGGGCGACTATCTTACCGATAACCTCATCGATCTGATCTACCCCGGTTACGTGGACGCTTCGTACTACCACGACGAGCGCGGGTTCATCTCGCCCACCCCGTACGGCGACATCGCGGACTGCCTGTTATCCGACGCCCCGCCGTGGGTGCTCGACCAGTACCCCGTGATCATCCTCGCAGGAAGGATCACGCTGACGGCCGAACTGATGGACAACCTGCGCGGGTATGTTGAAAATGGCGGCTGCCTGGTCACCACCGCCGGGAACCTTGGCTGCGTAATGACGGGAACGCCGCTTGCCGCCGGCAACCAGACTCATTGCGATAAGGAACAAGCCCAAGCCGTTGGAGAGACAGATCCGTTCTCGCTTGTCTCGCTTGAGTTCTCCGATGACGCCCGCATTCTTGCGTCTGTGAAGGACATACCTGCGGTCGTCGAAGTCGAAGTGGGGGCGGGACGCGTGATCGCCGTCGCCAGCGAATGGGCTTCCACCGACGCCGTTCCGGCTGTGCCCATTGACAGCAAAATCGACGCGCCGCTCGAAAAACCGTATCGCATGCCGAATTTCGTGCGGGCCGCGCTCGACCAACTCCTCCGCGAGCAGATGTTGTTCGAAGTGGGCGAGGGGCTCAGCCTCATCACCTGCCGCTGCAACCCGGGCGAATACATCCTCGGCATCTGCAACAACGCGCTCGAACCGCTTCCGTTCAAGATTGTCTCGCACTGCGGGCCCATCGAGACCATCCGGGAGTTGCCGCTCGACCAGTCGGAAAAAACCGCGGAGGGTTACCTGCCTGAAGGATCCGAAAACGCCGTGCTCGGCCAAAGCTCGGACACGACCATCGCCGGCGGAGATGTCCGCGTATTCAGAGTCAATGTGCGTGAAGAAAATGTCAAGGAAATGAAGCGGCCCGTCCCGCCCGCACCGCCCAAAGGCCGCATCCTGCCGCTGCGGGGCCAGCGGCCCGTCAAGGAAGAAATCCTGTTGCGCCCCACGTTTTTCCAGCATTTCGACGGCGTCGTGCTCGACTGGCGCTATCTCCACGATCGCGAGGCCGATGCTCTCAAGCAGGAAGCCCACTGGCTGCAGATCCAGAATCTCCGCGTCTGGGTCGATCTCACCTCGGGCATCAACCTGTTTCCCGACCTGCGGCTCGTCGACAACGATCCGGAAGAATTCGCGGCAAGCATGGCGGCCATCGATGATGTTTTGGCGAAGATGCCCCTGCTCGACGCCCGCGACCTCGTCCTATCGCTGCACAGGACCCCGGAAAACAACTTCACTGGAGAACAAACGCGCGCGTCGTTTATCGCAACGCTCAAGCAGATCTGCGACAAGGCGGCTGCAGCAGATATTACCGTTCACCTGCGCATGAGTCCCAAAGACGGCCGCGGCCTCAACGCGATCTTCAAAATCGTTTCGGAAGTGGCCGCACCTAATCTGCGCGTTGCGCCTTCCGTCGCGCTCTTGTCGGAAGGCAACGCCACCCCCAACAAAGTCGCCCCCGAGTTGAAGGAGAAGGTCGGCGCCTGGCTTGTCAGCGGCCTCCACCGCGATTCAATAGGGGATGCCCTCTGGAGCACGAATGCGCCTGCCGCGGGGCAAGCAGATCCCGAACAACTGCGTGCCTGGGTCCGTCTCAACCCGGACGCCCCGGTAATCTTCGACGCCGTCTACGTCACTCAGGACGAAGAGTACAGAGACGCGATATTTCTGGACGAATAGGCTTTTACCGGCCCCTTTGGGGACTTGTCTCGTTGGGGAAGCCTCTGTCCCAGGGTTCCCTTTGGTCACCCTGGGCCACACTCTGAACGACCCGCTTTCCGGGTAAGCCCGTGCCCAAAAAAGCGAGAGCAAGGTGTGCACGGAGTGGCACAAAGAACAACCGCAATCCAAAGAAAGCGCACTCTTTTTGATGTCTTGGGATAGCTTATAGCTGTTTTGGCCGATTATTGAATCGCGCTGTAGTACTGACGATCGAACCGGGCGAGTTCTTCGGGGTACTTTCGCCAAGTCCAGCTTTGCCGCCATATGCGCACGCCGTTGCGGAGCGCCGCTTCGACGTGTTCGGCCGTTGGCACGACAAGCTGATACCCCGGCTTGCCCGTGGACCCGTAATAGCACCACATCCCGACGGTATTGCTGATTTGGCGGCCGCTGACCGTGTAGCGGAGGAACGTGTCGAGGTCGCCTTCACCGCGGCCCGCCTCGCCTCGTAGGCAAAAGTCGGCATACGCGAACACAAACGGCGGGTAGATGTCCACGCTGCCAAACGGGTCCGTGCTCGAGTGCATATACAGGATTCGGTCGCCCAAAATGGCCCGGGCCCGGCGCATCAGGTGATAGCCCGGTCGGAAATCATCCCGCATCGGGCACCACCCGTCAAAATACAGCCCGTCCATTTCATACTCGTATAATACGCGCTCCATTTCGCCGAAGATGTCCGGCGCGTTGCAGTAGTAGGGGCTGCAGTACGGCACGATTTTAAGCCCGAGCCTGTGGGCCGTGTCGCGCATCGAGGCAAACGCCGCGGCGTCGAACGGGATGTGTTTGTCGGTCTCCCACGGCTTCGGATGCTTGTAGTCGCCGCCGGGCGGGTCGTCGACCCACGCCGGCGCGTCTTTCCAGATTTCCTCGTGAAGGGCCAGGATCTGGCAATGTTCGGCGATCTCGCGCAACGTATCCGTCGTCGGATACCGCACCGCGGTGTCTTTCTCCTTCGGGAGGTTGTACAAGATGTCGTGGGAAATCGACTCCTTCATCCTGCGGGCGTCCTCGGGTCTTGGCGGGCAGACGCACACCCACAGTTCGTCCCATCGGGCGAGGTGGCACCGGCACGTCCAGCCGGTTTCCGTATCATCGAGCTTGGTGGGGCGCGGCGGTATGCCGAAAAAGCCGCAGCCGCCGGAGTTGTCCAGCATTAGGCGGTTGCCCCGCAATTCGCGGTTGTACGCCGGCTTAAACAGGCCGTCGAACGCGAGCCTCATGTTCTGGTGCGGTTCGAACACCAGCACCGAATCGCCTTGTACCCGTATTGTGAGCCCGTTGCCTTCCAGGGTTGCGAGAAAGGGCGTGCGCTGCCCGATTTTCCATGGCGCAAAATGCCCGTCCAACTGCAACGTGATGAGGTCGCGTTCTGAACCGATCCGCTGGCGCACCCGCAGCAGGCCGTCGCGGCTGAGATCGATAACGGCGCCGGGTGTCTGAACTGTGAGATGTCCGCCGTCCGACGCCGCGTCTTCGATACCCATCCCCATAAGCGCCTTGGATTCGAGGTGCGCCGCCTCCGCTTTCCCACCCAACGCGCCCGCCAGCGCCACCGCCGGCATCGCGCCGAGCAACTGCCTCCGCGTCAGCTTTCCCATGGTTGCCAGTCCTTCAATCCTTCGGTATGTACTCGTCGCGCCGCGGCGAGAAAACCTCGACCGCCAGCGAATCCTCGAGCATGGCCGCGCCATGCTCGATATTCATTCCGATGCACCAACTGTCGCCGGGGTGGACGTCGTGTTCGACGCCGCGTATGGAGAGGCGGACGCGGCCTTTCACGAGGTAGCCGGTCTGCTCGTAGGGGTGCGAATGCAACGGCAGCAGGCTGCCGGCGTCCATGACGAACTCGGTCATGAGTGTGAGGCCGCCATAGCAGAGGGTTTTCATCATGATGCCGGGGAGGGCTTGGCGGTAGCCGTCATCGATGTGCGGGCTGAACATGGGCGAACCCTTTTCAAAAAGTAGGCGCGGCCGTCTCGCCCGCGCCTACAAAACGCGCTAATGTTGCGCCTACTTCGGGAACTCCATGCCTTCCGGCGGGAGGTTGAGGTTGGCGTCGAGCTTGGGCTTTTTCTCGATCATCTCGTCCCACGTGACGAGCCGGTTTTCGTATGCGGCCATCCTGCCGAGGATGCTTGTCATGGTGCTGTTGGCACTTTCCTGGGCGTTGTTGAGCGGCTTGCCGTCGAGAATGGCGGCGCAGAAATCGCGCACGTTATCGGCCGCTCCCTGCTGGTAGATTTCGCCCGTGTTACCGCCGGCCCATCCGGCCTTCTTTCCGCGGATTTTGACGTCGCCGCCGTAGTGCGAGTCGACGGTGCCGGTCTCGCCGTAGAGGCGTATGCAGAGGTCGTCGAACCCGTCGCCGAACTGTCTCGAACTGAAATCGACGTGGACGTCGTCGGGGTAGGTGTATGCGACGACGAAATGGTCCCAGCAGTCGCCGATGTCGACCCGGCCTTTGCGCCCGCCGGTTCCGACGGCCTGTATCGGGTGGTTCTGAATGTACCAGTTCGCCACATCGAGGACGTGGATGTTCTGCTCGACGATGATGTCGCCCGACAGGGCCTTGTCGAACACCCAGTTGCGCAGCCGGGCCGCTTCGGATCCCGGCCTCGCCTGTCTGCCCAGCCGGCCGGTGTGGTAAAACACGTGGCCGAGGATGGGCTTGCCGATCATGCCGTCGTGGACGCGTTGTGCGGCGCCTTTGAAGAACTCGTTGTTGCGGGTTTGGAAATCGACGAAGCAGTTGAGCTTGCCGTTGTTTTTTGTTGCGGCGTCGACGATGGCGAGACAGCCGGGGACGTCGACGGCGATGGGTTTGGCGATGTAGACATGCTTGCCGGCTTCGAGTGTGGCGACGGTTTGCTCGGGATGGAAGTACGGGGGGCTTTCGACGGCGACGATGTCGACCTGGTCGAACATCTGCTTGTAGCCGTCGAATCCCGCGTACTGGCTCTTTTCCGGCACATCCAGTTTTCTGCCCGCTACCCGCGCCCGATCCACGAAATAATCGTGGCACGCCACGACTTGTGCCTTGCCGCTTTTGTTGAACAGATCGGCGATCCAAGGCCCGCGGCCGCCGCACCCGGTCAGGCCGACGCGCAGCTTCGAGTTGGCGGCCGCGCCAAACGCCGTACGCGCCGGCATGACGCTGACGGCCGCCGTTGCCGCAGCCAATTTCAGGAAACTTCTCCGTTTGACTTCCCGGTTGTCAGACATAGCGCCTCCTTTTTATGTCAGTCCATGCGGCTATTCTATCAAGTTCTGGTCTATTTGCGAAGAAATAAAACACCCGATTCGCCCATCCGTCCGATCCGTCCGATCCGTCCGATTATGACTTTTTTCTGAATACCCAAAATTCAAAGTCAATGTTTCTGGAAGCGAGCATGATGTCGTGTGCGCAGTCGAGTGATTTGAACTGGCGCACCAACGCGTAGTCTTGATCGATCCAGTTGCCGGTTTTCTTTGCGCGCTCGTATTCGAACGGGCGCAACAACAGCCAGTCGGGCCGGAGGGCTTCGAGCATGGCTTCGAGGGATCTGCCGCCGGGGTTTTCGCGGCTGTATTGGACGACCTTGCGGCTGGCGAGGCCGGGCCAGTCGAACACCTGCCGGCGGACGGAGTAGGCCGTATGGCCGAGGGCTTCGCAGCCGAGGGTTTGGCCGGGATACATGGCGCGGGCGAGATATTCGCAAGCGGGTTTGCGGACGGCGTTCTCGATGTCCTGTTGGATGCGTTTTTCGGCGTTGAACGTCCGGGGTAACATGCCGATCATCAGCGCCAGGTAGGCCGCTACGAGGCCGTAGGCGAATGCGGTGCGGGCGCGGCGGTTTGGGATCAGGTCCGCGACTGAATCCAGCCCGTAGGCCGCCATGAGCACGAGCACCGCGGCAAATGGCACCGCATACCAGCCAAAGACGTGGGGTACGGCGAACGTGAGGTAGGCGGTGAAGACGGCGGCAAAAACGAGGGGCGGGATCATACCCCGCCTGCGGTGGTAGACGGCCATGCCGCAGCCGACCAAGACGAGGAAGAGTGCGGCGAGGCAGACGGCCCCGTGGTCGTTGAATATCCGGCTGAAATGGGTACCGTGGCCGGCAAACGAGGGGCCCAGCGCCTGGAAGATCGAGTCGGGCAAGTAGGCGCAGGACAGGCGGGCGGCCAGATGTTTCGACGCCGCCGCGACGTTCAAGGCGGTGTCTTTCCACCAGAGGGGGTAGCCGAGGCCTTTTGCGAGTATCGTGTTGGGGATGGGGGAGCCGTAGTAGGCCCAGGAGAAGGCCAGCCAGGGCAGGTAGAGGCCGAACCCGGCGCCGGCGGCCACGAGGAAATCGCGGCGGTTCCGCTCGAGCACGACCAGCCCGGCGGCGACGGCCCACAGGGCGAATTCGGGGCGCGCGAGCACGCAAACGCCGAGCGCAAGGCCGAGTGCGTAGGCGTTGCCGGCGACGAGGTAGTAAATCGAGGCCACCAGCGCCAGGGTCGCCAGTTGGGTCTCCATACCGGCCATGCCCCAGGAGATCTGGTGGTGTTCGAACGCGGCATAGCCCATGGCAAGGATGGCGGCGGGCGTCGACAGCCTGATCGAGGGATGGAGAGCGATGCGCAGCAAGTAGAGGACCGTGAGGCCGCCGGCCAGCGCCGACGCCACACGGAGCACCGTCAGGCCAGAACCCAGGCTGACGAAGTCGCCGGCGAGCGGCAACAGCACGCCGAGCGGGCTCGAGAATCCCTGTACGGGCCTGCCGCCACCTTGAGGCAGCGTCAAACCGATGCCGCGGACGGCGTTTTCGGAATGGGCGAGGGTGATCAGGGCGTCTTCCCAGATTCTGCCCGTATAGGCCCAAAACAGGAGGCGTACGGCGAGTGCAGCCGCGGCCAAAGCGAGGCCTAAGCGGACGACGAGGCGGTTGGGCGGATCGCTCGGGGTTTCTGTGCCAGATCCGTTGAGCATGGGGTCATTCTAGCGTACCGGCGCGAATTGTTCCATGGCGCGCAGGCCGTATACGGGAGCTAAAACAGGATGGGACCGATGGGACCGATCCGACTGATATGTGCAGGCGAGACGCCCGCACCACAATTCTCGGAACTGGGCACTTCGCACTTGAACGGTTGTGGCGGTGGCTTTAGAATCGGTGCGGGCGCAAAAACGGATACGGAGGTTACAGCCATGACAGTGCGAATCGGCTTTATTGGGGCGGGCGGGAACGCGAATTGGCACATGGACATGCTGAAAGATGTTCGTGGGGCAAAAGTGACCGCCGTATCGGATCTTGTTTTCGAGAAAGCCGAGGAGACGGGGGCGAAGTACGGGGCGACGCCGTATGCGAGCTACAAGCAGATGCTGGCGAGGGAGGGGCTGGATTGCATTTATATATCGATTCCGGCGTATCTGCATGGCGACCCGGAAATGGACGTGATCGAACGGGGCCTGCCGTTTTTTGTGGAAAAACCGCTGGCGTTGTCGGAAGAGATGGCGGGGGATATTTGCGAGCGGGTTGAGAAAAAGAGGATCGGGACGTGCGTCGGGTACCAGGTGCGGTACCTGGACATCATGGACCGTGCGCGGGACATGCTGGCGAACACGTTTGTGAACGCGGCGCAGGGGCATTATGTGTGCGGCTGCATTGGGGGGTGGTACACGCGGATGGCGTTGTCGGGCGGGCAGATAACGGAGCAGGCGACACACATGCTGGACTTGATGCGTTTCCTGCTGGGGGACGTTCAATGGGTGGCGGCGACGAAGCGGGAGGGTGCGCAGGTCAGTGCGGAAACCCTTGATGGCACAGCACTTGGGAAGGGTTCGGTGTCGAGCGAGGCGGCGGGGTTGCACATGCACGAGTACAACATCTGGGACGCAACGACCCTGCTGATGCAGTTTAAGTCGGGGGTTCCGGCGACGTTTGTATGTTCCTGCCAGTGTAACTACACGTTTGACGTGTTGCTGGACATTTTTACCACGGATTTCCGGCTCAAGATTGACTATGAGAAGATGGAAATCATCCGGAAGATGAAGGGGGAAACCAAAAGCAAAATCATCAAGGCCGACCTGTCGCCGAAAGTGGATGCGGAGTTCGTCAAGGCGGTGAAAACAGGCGATTTCTCGAGAATCCGCAGTAATTACGCCGACGGGGTGAAAAGCCTGCGGCTGTCGTTGGCCGCCATGGAAGCGGCGAAATCGGGCGCGGTGGTCAGGCTGTAGGAGTGCCGGACGGTCGCGCGGGAGCGCGACCCCACCGTGCAGGCGGGACGCCCGCACCACAATATGAGCCGTTGCACTTTGTGTGCGGGTGGGGGTACAATATTGGTTGTAAGGCAAGAGAGGGCGTACCTATGGGTTCACGCAGCGTGGTGAGGGTAGCGGCATTTGTGGCGCTTTTGTGCTTTGTGTTGGCGTTGGCGGTCGAGTATGCGGATGCGGCCAAGGGCGACCAGGCGCTTGCGCAGAAGAAGGGGATCGCGGGTTCGCTGGGGACCAAGAAGACCGACGATAGCAAGAAAGCAACCAAATTGCAGATGATGATAGGCATTGGCTCTGTTTTTGTGGCGTTTGCAGTAATCAAGTGGCTGTAGGCGGCGTCGTCATTTTTGGGGATAAATTGCGGTGCAGGCCGCGGCCGGCTAAGTGGGGCCGGCGTAGTGTGGCCTGTCAGGCGCACCATTGGGGAACAAGCTATTGGGTGATCGTGTCTTGATATTGGACGACGAAGTCCATGTGCTGGACGTCCTCGAGCAACATCTGACGGCCGAGGGGTATGAATGTTCGGGGACGGTATCGCCGCTCGATGCGCTGAATCTGTTGAAATCGAACGGGGCGTATTCGGTTCTTCTCACGGACCTGAAGATGCCGGAGATGCACGGGATTGAGGTGGTCCGCGAGGCGAAGAACCTGGATGCGGACTTGGCGATTATTGTAGTGACGGCCCTTTACGACGTGAAGAACGCGATCCAGGCGATGCGCGTGGGGGCGGACGATTATGTGGTCAAGCCGTTTGACCTGAACGAGATCTCGCTTTGCGTGAGCCGTGCGCTCGAGAAGCGGGCGTTGGTTATCGAGAACCGGCAGCACCAGCGGGAACTCGAAACGCGGGTCCGGGAAGCGACGGGGACACTCGAGAAGACCAACCAGGAACTGCTGGCGACAAAAGAGTACCTCGAGAACCTGCTTCACAGTACGGTGGACGCGATCGTCACATCGGACATCGAGGGCGAGGTGACGTTTGTGAACAAGGGGGCGACGCGGATGCTGGGTTATTCGCGGGCGGACCTGATCGGCTCGCCGGTTTCGATGCTTTATGCCGGGGGCCGGGAAGAGGCGCGTCACGTCCAGCGTCTTTTGCGTGAGAACGCGCCGCTGCAGAATTACGAAACCGAACTGATGCACAAAGACGGGTCGGTAATCCCGGTGACGATGTCGATCTCGTTTGTGAATGACGCGGGCGGCAACGTGGCCGCGTTGCTGGCCATCTGCAAAGACAGCACCGAACAAAAGAAGCTCGAACGCGAACTCAAAGAGATGTCAATCAAAGACTCGCTGACGGGTCTGTACAACCAGCGGTATTTTTACGACCGGCTGGCGGGCGAGATCGAACGTGCGCGGCGTCAGAACCACCCGCTGTCCTTGCTGCTTTTCGATATCGACCAGTTTAAGACGTACAACGACTGCCACGGCCACCTGGCGGGCGACAACGTGCTGCAGGCGGCGGGGCAGACCGTGATGGAAAGCACGCGCGAACACGTCGACGTCGGGTTCCGGTACGGGGGTGACGAGTTTACGGTGATCCTGCCGGAAGCGGACGAGGTGCAGGCGTTGAATATCGCGGAACGTATCCGGACCGAGTTCGAGTCGCGCCATTTCGACACGCTCACGGTCAGCATCGGGCTGATGACGTACAAGGAAGGCTACAGCCTTCGGACGTTCATTCAGTTCACGGACGCGATGATGTACGACGCGAAACGGTCGGGCGGCAACAAGATTTATGTTTACCGGCCGGAAAGTGAAGCCTAACGCGGCTAAGAAGCCGCATTCAGAATCTTTGTTCGCCAGCTTGAGCCAACATCTACGCGTTGTGCGCGGATGTCGCGAACAAAAATTCTAACCGGAGCAGAAAGCGCAATGAAATTAGGCATTTGCAGCGAGATTTTCAAAGACTGGAACGACGTTGGCCGCGCGATCGATTACGTGAAGCAGGCCGGTTACGACGGGCTGGAAATCGCCCCGTTCACCCTGGCCCAATACGTCTCCGACGTGCCCCAACAGGTCCGCCGCGATATCGTGGCACGCGCCCAAGCCGCAAAGCTCGACATCCTCGGCATCCACTGGGTGCTCGTTGGCCCCGAAGGCGTACACATCACCCACCCCGAAAAAAGCGTCCGCGACAGGACTGCCCAATACCTGATCGACCTGGCGAACTTCTGCGGCGACGTCGGCGGGAAAGTCCTGATTTTCGGTTCGCCCAAACAGCGCAGTGTCCAGGAAGGCATGAGCTACGAGCAGGCGGTCGAGAACGCCGTGGCCGTGTTCGAGCACGCCCTGCCCACCTGCGCCGACCGTGGCGTCACCATCTGCATGGAACCGCTTACCCACCTCGAAACAAACTTCTGCACCACGGCGGAAGAAACCGTCCGCCTGATCGACCGCATCAACCACCCCAATTTCCGCCTCCTGCTCGACACCAAGGGCATGACGTTTGAGAAAGACGACCGCGCCACGCTCATCCGCCGGTACGCCAAGTACCTCGCCCATTACCACGCCAACGACGAAAACCTCAGCGGACCCGGATGGGGCGACGTGGATTTTGGGCCGATTTTCCAGGCTCTCAAGGATATCAAGTATCAGGGGTATGTTTCGGTGGAGGTGTTTGATTTCAAGCCGGGGCCGGAAGCGATTGCGGAGAAGAGCTTGGCGTATATGAAGGGGTTTGTGTGAGATCGGACGGATCGGACGAATAAGAACTCGGGGCCGGGTTGGAAGAGACCCGGCCCCGATTGGTTTTTTGGTAGTTACGCGTTGGTTTCTTTTGTGGGTGCGATGGCGGGTTTTGGCCGTGGCGGGCGCACCGCGGCAGCCAGTACGGCGCCGCCCAGGCAGGCCAGGCCGGCGATGATGAAGGGCATCCTCCACGCCTCGACAGAACCTCCGGCAGCGCCGGCGACGGTTGCGGCATCTTTGAAGTAGCCGGCAATCTGGGGGCCGACGATACCGGCGACGCCGTAGGACAGGAATACCCAGCCGTAGTTCAGCCCGACGTTTTTGTTGCCGAAGAAGTCGGCGGTTGCGGCGGGGAACAGGGCGAAATTGCCGCCGAAATTGAACCCAATGATGCATGCGGCGGCGATGAGGCCGAGTTCGGTCCGGCCCATGTAGAAAAACGCGAGCATGATGGCACCCTGCAAGGCGCACATCAGCGTGATCGAAACCTTACGGCCAATCTTGTCGCTGAGGGAACCCCAGATGATGCGCCCGAGGCCGTTGAAAATGGCGTAGAGGGCCATTGCCGACCCCGCGGCGGCGGCGGCCGCGGCAGCGTCAGCGACGGCTCCGGAAGCCAGTAGCGCGTCTTTACCGAACAGGGCGATGCAGCCGATGACCATCAGGCCGGCCATCGCCGAAAAGCAGAATGTGAGCCAAATCATGTAGAACTGCGGGGTTCGCATCATTTCGCCGCTGGTCATGTCGACGGCGCCGCTGGCGGCTGCTGATGGGGGGGGCGGTGTCCACCCGGCCGGCTTGTAGCCCGCCGGCGGGTTTACCATCACCAGGCTTCCCAACACCACCAGGACAAGAAACGCCACGCCGTAAATAACGAACACCGCCTGTACGCCGGGCAGGCCCAGGAAACCATCGGCTGCCTTCAACAGCCCCGCAAAATCCCATGGAACCACCCACAGCAGCGTCTTAAACCCGCCGGCCAACTTCACCCACAGCGTGGCCCCAAAACCAAAACCCGCCACGGCCAAACCCGTGATCAACCCCTTCTTATCCGGGAACCACTTGACGCCCACCGCAATCGGGACCACATAACCCAATCCGATTCCCGCGCCGCCGACAAGGCCGATGCAGATCAATTGAGCGGCGAACGTCTTGCCCAAAAAACCGCCGAGGATGTAGCCCAGGCCGAGCACAGCGCCGCCGGCTATCGCGATGGGCCGGGGTCCGATTTTAGCCTGCTGGCGGCCTGCCCATACCATGACGACGGCGAACGTCACCAGGCCCAGGGAAAAGACCCATTGTGTTTGGGATGCGGTGAATCCGTACCCCCCTTTTTCCACAGCTGCGCTGAGGGCGCCTGTGAACGCGCTCCAGGCGTAGATGGCGCCCAGGCACAGTTGGATAAGGATTGCGCCAGCTACAACGAGCCACCGATTCATGAGTTTTTGCTCTGCCATTGGGCCGCTCCTTTTAGAGGTAAACGGCCGGGCGCTGGGTGGCGCCCGGCCGTTTTGTTGCTGTTTTTTACTTTTTCTGCAGCTTCTCGTGGTCTTTCACAAGCGCCTCGACGACCGACGGGTCGGCCAGCGTGGTGGTATCACCAATCTGGTCGACGGCGTCTTCGGCGATCTTGCGCAAGATTCGGCGCATGATCTTTCCGGACCTGGTCTTTGGCAGAGCCGGTGCGAACTGGATCACGTCGGGTGTGGCGATCGGTCCGATCTCCTTGCGGACGTGTACGGCCAGTTCTTTACGCAGTTCTTCGGACTCAGCGACGCCGGCCACCAGGGTGACGAACGCGTAGAGGCCCTGCCCCTTGATGTCGTGGGGCATGGGCGCGACGGCGGCTTCTGCGACCTTGGCGTGGCTGACCAGTGCGCTCTCGACTTCGGCGGTCCCGATTCGGTGGCCGCTGACATTGACGACGTCGTCGATCCGGCCCATGAGCCAGTAGTCGCCGTCCACATCTTTGCGGCATCCGTCGCCGGTGAAGTAGATGTTTTTGTACATGGTGAAGTACGTCTCGATGAACCGGTCGTGGTCGCCCCACATGGTTTGCATCATTCCGGGCCACGGCTTTTTGATGCAGAGCTTTCCGCCTTCGTTGGCGTCGGCTTCCGTGCCGTCGTCGCGCAGGATGACGGGCTCGACGCCGAAAAACGCGCGGGATGCGCTGCCGGGCTTGAGGGTGTGTGCGCCGGGAATCGGGCTGATGAGGATGCCGCCGGTTTCGGTTTGCCACCAGGTATCGACAATGGGGCATCGGTTGTGGCCGATGTGCTCGTAGTACCACATCCAGACTTCGGGATTGATCGGTTCGCCGACGGTGCCGAGCAGGCGCAGCGAGTCGAGGTTGTGTTTCTGGGGGAATTCGGGGCCTTTGACGATGAGCGCCCGGATGGCGGTGGGGGCGGTGTAGAAGATGCTGACCTTGTGCTTCTCGCAGATCTGCCAGAACCGTCCGGCGTCGGGGTAGGTGGGTACGCCTTCGAACATGACGGAGGTGGCGGCGTTGGCGAGCGGGCCGTATACGATGTAGCTGTGGCCGGTGACCCAACCGATGTCGGCGGTGCACCAGAACACGTCTTCGGGCTTGATGTCGAAAATGTACTTGTGAGTGAGCACACAGTACATGAGGTAGCCGCCGGTAGTGTGTACGACACCCTTGGGTTTTCCGGTCGAGCCGGAGGTGTAGAGGATGAACAGGGGGTCTTCGGCCTTCATGGGCTCGGGTGGGCAATCCGGGCTGGCCTTGGCCATGAGGTCGTCGTACCAGAGGTCGCGGCCGGCCGTCATGGGGCAGGGTTCGGCGTCGCGCTTGACGACGACGACTTTCTCGATGCTCGGGGAGTTTTTCAGGGCGTCGTCGGCAATCTGCTTGAGGTGGATGTGCTTGCCGGCGCGCAGGGACACGTTGGACGTGATGAGGATTTTGCACGCGGAGTCGTTGATTCGGTCGCGGAGGCTGTCCGCGCTGAATCCGCCGAACACGATCGAGTGGATGGCGCCGATGCGGGTGCAGGCCAGCATGACCACGGGCAACTCGAGGATCATCGGCAGGTAAATGCAGACGCGGTCGCCTTTTTTCACGCCGAGCGACTTGAGTACATTGGCGAACTTGCAGACCTCGCGGTGAAGCTGTTCGTAGGAGATGGCGCGGACATCTTCGTCCGGCTCGCCCTGCCACAGGATGGCGGTTTTATTGCGTGCGGGTCCGTTGAGGTGGCGGTCGAGGCAGTTGTAGGACACGTTGATGGTGCCATCGGCGAACCAGGTGTGGTTGACGGCGCGGCCATCGGTGTTCCAGGTGAACTCGCGGGCCTTGGTAGGCTTCTTGACCCAATCGAGGAGGGCCGCCTGCTCGAGCCAGAACCCATCGGGGTCGTTTACCGACCGGTCGTACATCGCCTGGTACTCATCAAAGGATTTGATGTGCGCTTTGGCGGCAAAACCGGCGGGCGGCGGAAAGGTGCGCCCTTCGGTCTGAAGAGAGCTGATCGATTTTTTTGATTCATTGTTGGCCATTCGTGGAGATCCTCCTGTTTTTATCCGAAGTAAACGCACCCCGCACATAGAGTTCGCCCGAGCGCGTGGAGCTGGAATCCCGCAGGTACACCGACTCCGCTGGGCCGACCCAGTGTGGGGAACTTGCCTAAACAACAACTCATTCCCGAAAGTAACCCTCAAATAATAACATGTGGATATCCCCTGATCAAGCTGATGACAGGCGTTGTGAATCCCGACACGTACAGGTGGAGTTTGATCAGCGGGGTCAGTCAAGGCGACGGGGACACGCTGACGCGGGCCGCGTAAATGGAGGCGGCGTTTTTGCCGCCGCCAACCTGTTCCCGCTCGTGCTGGGAGTACCACGTCACGAAAAAGGCGGGGGATTCGGCCTTGAGCGAGGCGGGGTCGATCAGCAGGCCGGGATAGGCGTTGTCGCCCTCGCTGGGGAGGGTGATGATCTCGCGCAGTTGAACGGTTTCGGGCGCGCCGTGTGGATTTAGCATCTCCCAGATGCGGGTGACGTATTTTTCGCCGTCGCGGCCTCTGCCGGCCAGGAAGAACCGGTCTTTCCACTGTGCGATGACGGGGCTGTGTACGAGCACGCCGAGGTCTGCAGCGGTCCAGTTGGCGCGGGTTGTGTCGCTGCGCGAAAACATGGCGCCGCCGGATTGGTCGCCGGTTCTCGAGATGAGCCAGATCGAGCCGTCGGGCTCGAAAAACATGTCGGCCTCGCCGGCGGACCGGTCGCGGGTGACCGTGCTGACGAGGGTCCAGTTAATGCCGTCGGGCGACTGTAGGAGGCGGGTTTCGCGGGCGGGCGGCGTCGGGCGGATAGCCGTGTAGGCCGCACTGTAGAAGCGGCCGTCCTGGCGGCGGCCATCCTGGCCGTTGCCGTCATGGTAGGAGACGCGCCAGAGCCACCAGCCGGGGTCGTAGGTGGCATTGATTTTTGACCACGTTGAGCCGTCGGCAGTTGAGGCGCAATAGGATCGGACGGCTGCGCGGTCGGGGAGCTTGTTGCCGGGCTGGTGGATGATGTCCCAGGTGCCGAAGAAGACGTAGAGGCGGTCGCCGGCCGGGGTGAGATGCGGGTCTCGGTCATCGCCCGCGGTGTCGATTGTGCCACACGGTTCCCAGGTGTGGAAGTCGGCGCTGCGCATGACGCGTATTTGGCCGTCGAGCGACATGTGACTCTCGGCGTGGCGGAAACACACGTAATACGCGCCGTTCCATTGCACGAGATCGGTGAAGGCGTTGTGGCGTCCGTCGCCGTAGATGCGCTCGACCCAGTCCAACTTCGCCGAGTCCGCCCATACGGCGGAAGCGGAAACCACAATGAGCAGGAAAAGCGGGGACCGCCACCCTTTTTCAAACTGCCGAAAAAGGGATGGCAGTCCCCGTTTTTCGCTGATTCGCTTGAGCATTGGACACCTCTCGTTAGTCGACCGCGGCTGGTAACTGTTTTAGGTCCCAATTGAAGATCCATTCTTTGGTGTCGCCGGGTTCGGCGGGTCCGATCCATCGTGCGCTGGTTCCGGCGAAATGGCCGGGGAAGTAATCCCACGGTGGGGAGCCAAACCCACCGAGATCGGCGGCGGGGGCCGGCTGGGGTGTGTCGGAACCGGCGGGGTGGACAGTCCAGTCTTCGGTGCGGGTGGTGTAGATGCGGCCATCGGCCTTGATGGTTCCGATAAGGCCCGGTTGGAGTTTTCTGGCTTTGATTTTGACTTCGACTTTTCGTGGGCCGGCGGGTTGTGGCTGCTTCGGATAGACAATTGCGAGCGGGGACTCGTGCCAGCCGTTGTGGGTGTAGACATTCTCGCCGTTGAGGGAGACCTGGATTTCGCCGTCGCATGCGAACCGGAGTTCCATGGGCTCGGTTGGGGGCGGTTCCGGCTCGGCGTTTGCGGTCAGCTCGGCAAACTGATCCGCGGGCAGTTGCCTGACTTTGAAGACGACGCGGCACCCGCCTTTGGGCTTGTTCATCATGGAGGTCAGGCGGGAGCGTTGCGCGACGCCGTCGGGGCCGGTGACGATGACGGGTATGATGCTGTTTTCGGGGTGGTCGGCGGCGAGCGTGACTTCGAGGGCGTCTTCGGAGTCACGCAGGCGGGGATCGAGCCAGGCGTCGGGTAGGCAGTAGAGTTCGCCGCCTGCGAAGATCTGAGCGGCGGCGGATGGATCAGCGGCCGGCGCGGGAGTTATATGAATCTTGTTGGAAAACTCGATTTGGAGTTCCGCCTTACCGGTTAAGGGAAATGTTATGGTGGGCCAACCCTCCCCGTAGTCAACACGTTCACCACCAAGCATCATAAACGGCCTGTCGTCTTCGATTGACCAGCCGGGAACGCGCAGATCCAGCGCGACGTGCCTGCTGCTTGAAGTGGTCAAGCTGACGGTCCAGGAAGCCGGTGCGGTCCGTTTGACGGCGACGCGCATCCCGTTCACTTCTTTTTCAGCCTCGGCAAGGAAGGTGATGAGTGTTTCAGGCTGGTGGAAGGGGACGGGTGAGGTAACAACCCCCCAGTTGGCCACGTCGGCCAATAGTTGGGCGCCGTGCATCGAGCAACACCAGTAGGCTTCGGAACCCAGCGCGACGATTCTGCCGCCGTTAATCGAAGTATCGCCCGCCTTAACGGGTTTGAACGTGCCGTGGCCAAACCCGCCGGACTCGAATTGGGCGGGCAGGAGATGGTTGCGCAGAATGCTGTCAGCCGCGTCAAGATACGATTTGTCGCGCGTCGCCACCCAGAGCAGATAATTGACCCTCACCCAGTCGGCTTCGCTGCATCCTTCGTCACGCGAGTAGGCGAGATCGAAGATTTCAGTGACGCCGCCGGTCGGCAGCAGGTACTTTCTGCGGATCTCGCGGCATCCGTCGACCACGGCTCCGATGAACTCGTTTGTGCCGGCAAGTCGGTCCAGGTCGAGCATGCCGCGGTACGCCGTGAGACGCCCATGGCTGTGGTGGCCTTTGAACTCCTTGTCGAGCAGCGATAGGCCCGAGATGAATCGGGCCTCGTCGAGAAATCTCTGTTCGCCGCTGACCTCGCCCAGCGCGACTAGCCCGTCGATCAACGACGGATAGCAGGTCGTGAATCCCGATGCCATCAACCCGCCGACGCTTTCAAAATTTTCCCGCTTCCCGTAGTATTGGCGGGTCGAGATCACGTAATCGCCGAGCCGGATCGCCGTTTCGAGCAGGGCCGGGTCGGGGTCGGATGCGCACCGCTGGGCGAGCGCCAGGAGCATCCGGCCGTTGCCCCAGAGGATGGGCATGTCGCGCTGCTGGTCGACCTCGATGGCGAGCGACTGGTCGGCGCCGAAATGACCGTCCGGCTTCTGGCACCCGGGTAGCGCTTGCAGCAACTGGCGGAGCAGCGGTGGGTCGGCATCGAGCAGGGGCGAAGTGGCGTTCAGCGCGCCGAGCATCCGGCCGGAGATGTCGCCGCTGTACTCGGTGAACCGGCGCGTGAGCTTGAAATTCACGTCGGACATGACGAAATCGAGGTCGCCCAGCGGTGGCGAACACAGCCGCTCATGAGCCAGTTCGATGCGATCGCGCGTCACGCCCAACGGCGTTACGTCGGCCGCACCCACAATCAAGTTTGTCAACGCCAGCATGCAGCACACCATGTCACGGCCCTCCTTTTCCCATCGCAAACTATCGCCCAACCGGGGTGCGCGGGTCAAGAGGACAAATGACAAATTACAAAGGACAAACGACAGTGCAGTCTGGGCTGTGTTACAATCGAGCGATGCAGTGTGTGATAAAGAACCCGATAATCATGTTTGATTTTGACGGGGTGGTAGCCGATTCGCTGGAGGTGTATTTCGGCGAGTTCACGAGGGCGTGCCACGAGCTTGGGTTTCACCGTCTGAATTCGCGGGAGGCGTTCTTGCGTCTGTTCGAGGGGAACGTGGTCCGTCAGTTGTTCTGGGCGGGGTTTCCGATGTACCGGATTCGGCGGCTGTTGCGGACGTTTGCGCCGCGGATTGCCGAGGCCCAGCGGCGCGTAAGCCCGTTTGCGGAGATGCCGGAGGTGGTGCGGGATCTCGCGGCCGTGTACCCGGTGTACGTGATCACGTCCAACGCGACGGACACGATTTTGGACTTCCTGCTGCGCCACAACATCTGCGGGATCCGCGATGTGCTCGGATCGGACAAGGAACGCAGCAAGGTGAAGAAAATCAGGAGCATCATGCGGCGCCATCCCGGCCTCACGCCGTGCTACATCGGCGACACAAAAGGCGACATCCGGGAGGCGCGTCATGCCGGGGCGGTTCCGATCGCGGTCGCGTGGGGATGGCATACGGTGGCGAAACTGCTCGAAGGCAAGCCGGAACTCGTGGTGGACACGCCGCAGTCGCTGAGGAAAATCTTTCTAAAAGAATAAGACCTATAGGACGTATAGGACCTATAATACTCGTTCGGACAAGAAAGGAGTGCCGCCATGAGAAAACTGACCGCCGTAATACTCGCCGTAACCGTTGCAATGACGCTCATAATCGCAAAGGAAACCGTGATGGCACAGGAAAAGGCCGACCAGACTGTCGTGCGCCATGTGGTGCTGTTCAAGTTTAAAGACGCCGCAGCGCCCGAGCAGATCAAAACCGTCGAGGAGGGGTTTGCCGCGCTGCCCGGCAAAATCAACCAGATCAAAGCGTTCGAGTGGGGCGCCAACGTCAGCCCGGAGAACCTGTCGCAGGGGTTTACGCATTGTTTCCTGGTAACGTTTGCCAACGAGGCCGGCCGGGACGCGTACATTGTTCATCCGGCGCACAAAGAGTTTGCCTCGAGCCTCGGGCCGGTGCTGGACAAGGTGCTGGTGGTGGATTACAAGGCGCCGGGGAAATAGTGGGACAGTGTGGACACGGTGGACGTTGTGGACATTGTGGACACTGTAGACAACTGAATAGTCGGCCGCGAGGAAACAGCGATGGTTTTCTTACGGCCCTTCAGGCCATAGAACTTGGTTTTGTCACTGCTGTCCAAATTAGGACAGGTTTGGTTTTGTGATTGATTTACTTCCAGAGTTGGTGCAGGGTCTGGCCGAGTTCGGTTGAGTGGAGAAACTTCCCGCGTTTGGGGTCTTCCGACACCGCTCTTGCCACAATGTCTTCTGCCCCTGCGCCTTTGACGAACAGGGGTACGAGGCTGTTGGTGTGCCCGCCGATGTTCCATTTCATCGCGGGCACCTGGCCTTTCCCCTTGTTTTCGACGGGCGTCCACTCGCCCTCTTTCGCCGGGCCTGTCAAGTAACCGGTCTCGTGGTCGGCGGTGATGACCAGCAGCGTGTCGTCCCAGGACGAGTTTTTCTCGACCCATTCCTTGACAACACCGACGGCGTCGCGGAACGCGAGTTGTTCCTCGATGCTCCGACCGGACTGGTTTTCGTGGCCGGCCCAGTCGATGGCGCCGCCTTCAACCATCAGGAAGAGGCCGTCGGGGTCATTGTCGAGCACGTTAAGCGTCCCCCGGACCATTTCGGCCAGCGTGGGTACGGTCTCCGTGAAAGGCACTTGAAACGGGTCGGCCTTTTTATCGCCGCCGCGTTTCTGCTGCAACGTGGCTTCCACTTCGGCCAATCCGAGTACGCGCTTGGGCGTGTCTCCGGCGCCGAGTGCCTGGAACTGATCGCGCGTTTCGATAAGGGCCCATGGGTCGGGCGTGCCGTCCGCGTCTGCGTCAACGCCGATCGAGGCTTTTTTGAGTCCGTCCCAGATGGCTTTTCCGCCAACGATCTGGTAGCGCTTGTCGTTCATTTTATCGGCGGGGAGTTTTTTGCCGCTGCTGTCGTATTCGGGGTGGCCGGTGCCCATGAGGACGTCGATGGGCGTCTCGGCGACCATCTCGCGGCCGATGGCTTCGTAATTGCTGCGTTTCGAGTCGTGGGCGCTGAATGCCGCGGGCGTGGCGTGGGCGAGCACCACGGTGGTGACAAGGCCCGTTGATTTGCCCTTTTCCTCGGCGGCCTGGTAGATGTGCCGGACCGGTTTTCCATCGGGATCGACGCCGATCATGGCGTTCTTGGTTTTGACGCCCGTCGAGAGGGCGGTGGCGGACGCCGCGGAATCGGCGGGGCGGACCTTTACATAGGAGAAATCGGACCAGGCTTTGGCGGGGTCGTAGCCGGTGCCGGTGGCCGAATAGGTGCTCATGGCGAGCGGCGTCATCCAATCGAAAAACTTGGCCTCGCCCCCGTTGTCATAAAATTCGGCGGCTGATTTCTGTTCAAAGCCCCAGCCGTCGCCGATCATCACGATAATGTTCTTTGGCGCGGCAACCGCCGTTCCGCAAAGCAAGACCAATAATCCGATACACAACAACTTCTTCATTTCATCCTCCAAAAGCCAAAACGCATTACGTTGTCGTCGCGCAGCAGGACGTATTCAAAACTGACCTGGCGGCCCGTTGCCACCGCGTAATCGCGGACGGTCGCCATCAGGGGGCGAAGGCCGTACTTGCGGTTGAGGGGCACGAGTTTCGAGCGTAGCTCGTCGTTTGCGGCGTGGAGCGTCTCGCGGAGGGACTTTGACACGTCGGTCATGGCGTCGAAATCGCAGATGCGTTTCTGGTACAGCCATCGGAAAACCTGCTTGCCCTGGAACGGTTTGATCTCGAGCGCGGCAGCGATTTCATCCGGCATGAGATCGGTGAGCGGGAGGGCGTCTTGCGTCATTGGAGGTAAACGCCTACGGTGCGCGCGCGCCCCTTGATGTCGAACAGCGACTTGTCGAGTTGGACGTTTGTGGAGATCTTGCGCATCTCGAAGGTGAGGCGGGTTTGCTCGCCGGGGAACCAGGCGTCGATAAAGGCGGGAAACCGGATGCCGCCCTCGTCGCGGTAATCGTTTTTGGTGGTGACCGCGACAACTTGCCCGTCTTCCATACGCTCGTTTGTGACAACCACCCACGGCGGCCCCATTACGATGACGCGGCGTCGCGGGGCGTTTCGGGGGCCTATTTCGAGCACGGCGGTTTGTGTTTGCGCGTCGTAATGCAGCAGGCGGACCTCCCGCCGTTTCAGTTCGTCCCAGTTTTCCGGCAGGAACATTTCGCGGGCGATGTCGGATGGGCTGACGCTGAACGGGACGCTGGCAAACTGCTCACCTTCGACCCGGTAGTACGGTTTGTCGCGGCTGGCGGGGAAATCGATGAGGAACTCGCTGCCGACGCACGTGAGCCTGAACATCTCCATGCCGAGCGCGTTGCGGCCTTTCACGCTGAGGTCGGCGGGCCGGCGGAACGCAATTGCGCCGTCCTTGAAAACTTTTACGGCCTCGAACTCGGGCGACTCGAGTTTGAAACTTCCCGCGGCCCGGAAACTCTGGACGGCCTCGTCATTGGTGGCCAGCGCGGCCAGAATGTCGGCGGGGCGGGGCGCGCCAGGCATGGAACCTGCAAATTCCACCCGTTCCCCCAGCCGCGCGCAGCCCGCGGCAACAATCAACAGCAGCACCCAGATAAAGGTTCCATGCGTCCGATAGGTCCTATAAGTCCTATTCTGGCAAGCGTCTTGGCTTGAAAACGTCTCCGTCATATGGTACACTCTCGCGGTTGTTTCAAAAGTATACCATCGGCCGATGGAGTACGCCATCAGCCGATAGAGTAGGTGAGATCGAGGAGAGTAGCATGTCGTTCCAGTGCGATTACAGCGGCAAGAAGCCCACAGTCGGCAACAAGGTAGTCCGCCGGGGCAAGGCAAAGCGGGAAGGCGGCGTCGGCAAGAAGATCACGGGCATTACGAAACGGCGTATCAAGCCCAACCTTCAGCGGATTAGAATCGTGGATGAAAACGGCACGGTCCGCCGCATCCGCGTTTGTGTGAAATATATCAAGGCCGGCAAGTTTACGAAGGCCGTCAAGACCTCCTGATACCGTTTTTAATAAGGCCACAATGCTTCGGCATTGTGGCCATTTTTGTTTATCGGCGTATTGACACGGACGAACACGGACCAGCACGGACGAACACGGCGCGGCGGAGCCCCAACCGAAAAGCCCCGAATCTGTCATTGCGAGGAGCGCTGGCACGTGGCCTCTACTCTCAATGTAAGACCCAGAGTCCAGCGCGACGTGGCAATCCCCCCGGTATTATTGCGGGTGTGGGCAAAGTAGAAGAATGATCAAGACACCACTGGTTTCAACCGAGGGGATCCTCACGCCCTGCCATAAAGGGCCATGAACAAAAGCCTTAGCCAGCGGCTGGCAGGGCTCAGGATGACAGGCTTTGGGGCGGGCTTTGGATGACATGTTTTGATCTTGGTTTTCTTCCACAAAAAAGCCCTGCCGCAGGGCTTGATCGCTCAGGATGACAGGCTTTGATCTGGGCCAGTTTTTCATTTTCTGCGAAGAAACGATCGAAGTTGACGGATAGCAGTACGGACGAAAGCATGCTGGAGACCAGAATCAAAAGAGGGACACCCCCTACAACTGCCAGGGGGCGCCCCGGGGTTTCATTCCGGCTTTATGACGAGCGGTTCGTCTGCGCGGGCGGGGAGGTTTAGTTTTCCGGGCGGTGTTTCGGGCAGCGGTGTGACGGCGGCAGGCAGCTTCTTGGGTGGGGTGCGGGCAGGCGGATAGTCGGGCACGAACGGGGCGACCTGATCGTCGAACTCGACTTTCAACTGGGCTTCGAGGGCCAACTCGGTGACCTCGGTGACGGCTCGCTCGGGCGCCCTCGGGTGGGACCGGATCACGACTCTGCACGCGAGCGGGTTCTTCATGCCGAAGAAGATCCGGCGCAAGTCGTCGAGGACGACCCGTTGTCCGCCGCTGTGCATATCGCCGCTCTGCCCGATGGAGACGCCGATTTCATTCTCGCCGCGGGTCACGCTTTCCCACAGCCGGCCGAGCTGGCCTTTTTGGGCCTTGCGGAGTTTTTCGGAGAAGGCCTCTTCCGCGGTGGCCAGTTTTTCGGCCTCGGGATGGGTGTCTTCGGAGACGATAGTGGTGGTGAGGAAGATCATGAGGGTGTCGTTCTTGAGCGTCTTGGTCGGTGAGCGGAACAGCCGGCCGAGGATGGGCACGTCAGACAGCAGGGGCACGGAACGGGACAGACTTTCGGTGCTGTTTCCGCGGCGGAGCCCGCCGATGACGATGGTTTGGCCGTCGCGGACGCGGACCTGGGTTTCGGCGAGGCTGACGGTTTTTTCGGGGATGGTGTTTTCCTCGCCGTTGGAGACGACGCGAGTCGGTGTGGCATCGCTGTCTTCGGCGGAGATTTCGAGGAGTATGCTCTTGTCTTCGGAAATGCGGGGAAGGACCGTGAGGATTGTACCGACCTCGATGAATTCGATCCGGTTATACGGCCGATACCCGCCGTAATTGTAAATATTCTGGTTGGGCGTGGTCTGATTGGTTATGTTGCGTGAGGAGCCGTAATCGTAGGTGGTCGAGGTGACGTAAGGGACGTTGCGGCCGCTTTGGAACATGGCCTCGGCGCCGTCCTGTACGGTGACGCGCGGCGCGGACAGGATCGTGACCTGGCCGTTTGTATCGAGATAGTTGAGGGTAGCGGCGACTTTGTTTCCGCGGAACCGGTCGATGGCCTGTTCGTCCTGGATGTTCATAATGGGTGTGCCGGAGAACCAGTTGCGGATCGGTTCGGCGTACGGCAATTGGCCCAGGGTGATGGTGTCGGCGAGTTCGGTGTAACTTGGGGTGGCTCCTGCGCCGACACGGTAGGCGACGGGCACGCCGTTAATGGTATTGAAAAAACTCCAATTGACGTTGAGGCTGCGGGCGAGGTTGCTGCCGAGCGTAACGAGGTAGGCCTCGATAAGTACCTGCTGGCGTTTCACGTCCCACATCCGGACCATCTGGTCGATTTCTTCGATCCGGTCAACGGTTGCGGTTACGGTCAACTGGTGGACTTCTTCGTCGACGATGATGTTGCCCATTTCCTCGGGCACGAGATTTTCGATCCGTTCGGCGACGGCGTCCGGCTCGATGTACTGGATCACCCAGGTGCGGGTTTCCAGGGGCTGGTCAAGCGTGGCGATGATTTCGCCGACCCGCTCCTGTCTGGCGGGCAAGTCGGTGACGATGATGGTGTTGGTGCGCGGGTCCATCTGGAGCATGCCGCGGTCGGGGGTGAGCAGGGCCTCAACGCTCTCGACGAGCGCGTCGGCGTTCATGTGCTTGACCTGATAGATGCGGGGCTCGAGCGGCACGTCAAATCGCTCGACCGCGACGCGCATCCGGTTGAGGTTGTCCTGGAGGTCCTTGACGACGATTTGGCCGGTCCGCGGGTCGGTAATGACGGTGCCGCCCGGCGAGAGGTAGGAGGTGATGATGGCCTCGATGTCGGCGATGTTGGCGTGGGTGACCTGGAACTGTTCTTCAGGCAGTGGCACGTCCAGTTCGCGGACCGCCACCTGCATCCGGTCGAGGTTTTCCTGGCGGTCCCATATAAAGAGGTGGTTGGTGCGTGGATCGACTATCATGCGGCCCATCGGCGACATCAGCGATTGAAGTACCGACTCGATGTACTCGACATTGGCATGCTCGACGATGAACTCGTGTTCTATGTTTTTGCCGAATTCTTCTTCCAGGTACTCCTGTTTGGTCATTACGGCGAGGTACTTGGTCTCAGCGTCGTATTCGTACCAGATATCGTGAAACTGGAGGACTTGGAGGGCCTGACTGGGCGTGACGCCGGATATCCAGAAATTAAGGATGATCGCCCGGGCGGGTTCGGTCACCACGACGTCCCATTCCGTGGCCTGGGTAAGCGTCTCTAGAAAGTCGCCCACGGGCATGGGGCCGCTCAGCACCATCTCGGGCGGGTCGGGGATGTCCGGCACTTTCTCGTATTTCAATTCGCGATCGAGAATCGGGTCATAGGTTGGCGGGCCTACAGTACGGACGCCGACCGCTCCGGACGCGGCGGGTGCGCCGGCGGTGCCTGATGTCCGTATTCCGACGCCGCTGGATGAGCCGGCTGCTCCGGGGGTCGCTCTGGCGGTGGCGGTGCCGGGTGCTATTACGGTTGGTCCGCCGCCGCCGGGCCTGGCGGCACGCGCGGTGGGCGGGGTTGCGGCTTTTTCCTGTGCCTTCTGCTGCCCCGCGCGCTGGCCTTTCTCTGCGCTCTTTTCCCTCTTTTCACGGAGACTTCGCAACCGCTCGCTCAAGCTCGAGGTCTTGCCGGCGCCTTCTTGCTGATCCTGGCGATTGCCGCGCAGGCTTCCGAGCGTGCGCTGAGTTCGCTGGGACGAGCCCATCCCCGTGGTGCCACGCGGGCTGGTGGGCGTCTGGTATTGAGCATGAACCGAAACGGCCAATGTCACCGCAACTGCCAGCGCCAACATGCCCTTAAATACCCCGTGGCCATACGTTTTCATGATGAGCCGTTCACTCCATCGCAGCAACCGCTGCCGGTTTTGTGGCGCTTTCCGCTTCGAGCCGCAATTTACCCTGCAGTAGATATAGCACTCTCGCGCCCTCCGCATCAAGAACGATCAAAAAGCCGTACCCGGTGACAACCCCGGCGGGACTTCATAAGTTAAAACAGTAAAAGGTGAAAGGCTGTATCGTCTTAAGTGTAGAACGCTGAAGGGGGTGTGAGGTCTGGGGTTTTTAAGGATGAAGGATGAAGGATGAAAAGTAAACGCAGAGATGGCCCTTTCTGAACGGGCCCAATGGTCCCGAATCGTCCCAATAGGCCTAATCGCAAGGGCGACTCCGTGCAGGCGGGACGCCTGCACCACAATGAGGCCATTTCCTTTGCGTCTTAGACTCTTTGTTCGCGACATCTGCGCACGACGCGTAGATGTTGGGTCAAGGTCGCGAACAAAGATTCTGAATGCGGCTTCTTAGCCGCCTTGGCGGCTTGGCGAGATGATCTTTGCGGCCAGATCTTGGCTGAACGGGGGGATTTGGAGGGTGAGCGTGTTGTTTTGGGATTGGGCGGTTTGGGTGTTGAGGGTTTGGCCTGCGGTGGTATCGTACCAGGTGATTTCGTATGAGCCATCGGGCAGGGGGAGGTTTACTGTGGCGCCGACGAGTGGTTCAGCTTCGGCGGTGGCGTTGTTGGGGTACTCGTACCGTTTGTCGAGGACCCAGAGTAGGGTGGTTTTGCCGTCGGTCATGGCGTAGGCGGCGAGGGAGTCCGATGCGGGGAGCGGCAGGGGGCGCCAGTCGGCCGAGCCGAACCCGGTGTTTTGGATGAAGCCCGAGACGCTTTTCCACATTGGGTAGAGCCGCTCGTCGTGGATACGTTCCCACCACCAGGGCATAACTGTACCGGCGCTACCACACATAATGCCCGCCCATACCCCTTGTTTCGTCCCACGAAAGTGGGGATCCCACTCTTTGGCGAAGCCTTTCCAGGTGACGCCGTACTCGCCGATGTATATGGGTTTGCTGAAGTTATCGCGGAACTTCTGTACGGTAGCGGCGATGTTTTGTGCGGGCGGCGTTTTGGTATCGAGCCCGGCCAAATACATATGGCGCTGTGTGTAATCCAAAGCAGCCAGGTTCCACATGGCGGGGTAGCTGCGTGAGCCGCTGAAGCTTGTGGTGATCAGGTGCTGGTAGGGGTCGTTGGCTTTGAGCCATTTGGCCATGAGGTCGTGCCAGGCGACGACGTCGCGCGACTTCAGGACGGTGTATACGTTGTCTATTTCGTTGAAGAATTCCCACGACATGAGCGCGGGGTGCGAGGCGTATCGGGCGACGAGGTAGCGGAGGCGTTTCCGGTAGAGGGTCTGGGCTTCGGGGTTCGTGAAGAATTCGTTTTGTTTGGCGCAGGGCCCGCCGTTGGCGGCGTTGTATGGGTGCCGCGGCCAGTCGTCGTTGGCATTCCAGACGTCGGGTTGGGTCTGGAATATGCCGTGGAAATCGAGGCACAGCATGATGCGGACGCCGTGTTGTGCGGCGAGATCGAGCGTGCGGTCGAGTCGCCATGCTTTTTCCTGGTTGTAGTTGAGGCGCTCGCCGGGGAGGACTTCGATGCCGAAAGCAAGGGGCCACATCCAGATGCGTGTGTAGTTCATGCCGGCGTCCTCGAACTCGGCGAACCAGTCTTCGTAGTCGGCGGTGCCGCCGCGGTGGTGCCAGCAGGCGTTCATGCCGATCAGGGGGAACGGCCGGGGCGGCGAGACGCCGTCGTCGAGCATGAAATACCGTTTTTGCTGCGGCTCGACCCGGACAAGGCCCGTGAAAGTGGTCGAGGCCGGGGTGATGTCGAACTGGCCTTCCCAAACGGCCTTTTCGACGCATTGCTCGACCAGGACGGCCCGGATCGTGTGACGGCCGGGTTCCCGCGGAAGGAACCGGATGCGCCACCCGGGCGGGCCGTTCGGCGTCAGGGTTTCCTTGCCATTTTCGAGGGTTCGAGTCTGGTCCTGGTACCAGAAGCCGGGCATGGACACGGTCGAGGATGGCGCGATGATTTGGGCCTCGATACGGGCGGTGCCGGGGTCGAACGGGTTGCCCGCCAGCGTCGAGTCGAGCGCGAATTCGACCGTTTGCCAGGCGGCCAGTGGGCCTGCGAGCGGCTCGAGGGGACGCCCGGTGGCGGGCAAGCCCACAAAAAGTAAGGCGAACACGCCCATTAGGGCCATTTTGGACAAATGAATGAGGCCGGTTTTCATGGTGCGGAAAGATAATGGTTTTGACAAGAAAAAAGCAAGAAAATGAGCAAAAAGGCGTAATCTCATGCAATCAAACGCCCAATTCTTTCGTTTTACTAAAAGAGTGAATGCTCGTTCAGAGAATTCGTCTGAATGAGTAGCGGGAAAAGGCCCGCACGGGAGTTTAGGCTATGAGAGCAAAAACGAGCCTTTCGAGTACGGGCCGGCGCTGGTTGCTAATGGCGCTGGCGGTGATTGTGGCGGGTGTGGCCGCACCGTCGGCGGTCGCACAGGAGTTGCACGCGCGCGTCTCGTTCGATTCAGGCGGCGCGATGGTGAAGGGCGCCGCGGATGAGGACTGGAGTTATGCGACGGTAAACACGATGATCATGCCGGGGGACACGCTCTGGGTGGACGAACAGGGCACGCTCGAGGTCGAGATGTCCGGCGGTACGTTCCTTCGGATGGCCGACGGCAGCAAGGCGGATATTGTATCGCTCCCGCCGTCGGGTGTGATCAAGGGCTGGACGGGCGCGTTTTACGTCCATCGGGTTGCCCGCAGTTCGGGCAGTGTGATTTTCCAGTCGCCCGTGGCCGACATGCACATTCAGAGTGACACGCAGGCGCGCGTGGACGTTCTGGCCAACGGCGCCACGACAGTCAGCGTCCGGTGGGGCGCGGTCACGATCCGGGTGCCCGGCGGGCAGGACACAATCCTCCAGACGGGCCAGCGTTCCTACATTGATCCCGGCTACCTGCCGTCGCTGCCCGAGCCGCTCGACACGGACCAGGAAGATTCGTTCGACGCGTGGAGCCGCGAGCGGGCGCGCCTGTTGGTGGTGGGTTTGGAGGTGGTGCCGGCGGCCGTGACCAAGTCCGCGCCTCTTGGCGCCGCGGATCTGTCCGCCTACGGCGATTGGGTGACGATTGAGAACGACTATTACTGGCGGCCCACGGTCGTAGCGGATTATGTCCCGTACCGCTATGGCCACTGGGGCTATGCGCCGTCGATAGGTTACTCGTGGGTTGGCGATTACCCGTTCGGGTACATCACGTCGCACTACGGACGCTGGCGTCACCACCCAACCTATGGTTGGTGCTGGCGGTACCGCGACGTGTGGGGCCCGGCATGGGTGGCCAGTTATCGGGTTGGCCCGAACTTCGCGTGGTGCCCCCTGGATCCGTGGGACCGGCCGGTCATTTACGGCAACGATTTCTACTATGTCGGCGGCTTGCGGTTCAGCGCGTTCGCAAGCAGTTACGTATCCGCGGACTACCTGTTCTATGGCGGCGGTTACATCAACCCGTTCCAGATGTCGCTCATCCACGGCGTGCCAAGGTCGCAGATCAACATTTGGAATATCAACATCGGGTCACGAAGGCCCCACTTCTCGTATCCGGACCGGAGCATTCCCGTGCGCGATTATGCGCCAAGGCGCGCGATCCGCGGGCCGATGGCGCTCAAGCGCGAAGGGACGCTGGCGCGCGGCCGCGTCGAGCGGCTCGAGTCGGCGGTGGGCCGGCAGCGGTTTGAGACCGCGCGGGCCGATGTGCGCAGGAATGTGAGGACGCCCGAGCAGTCTTCAAGCAGGGAGGCGCGTGCGCGCAGCGTGCGGCTTACGCCGGAAGCGGCGTCGGTGACGCCGGAAACGCGCGGGCGCAGGCTTGCAACCACGGACATCGGCGGCATTCGTGATCGGGGCCGCGGCGGCGAGCCGAGCGTGCGCGACCGTTCAGTGCGCCAGGCGCCCAACTCGGGCGTTGGCGGTGTTCCGACGCAACGTTCACTGGGCGGCCGGGAGCGGTCGATTCGCAGAATGCAAGAAACGCCGCGCGCGCCCAGTTCCGGGCCTCGTTCCATAGCGCCTGACGAGACACCGACCATTCGCGGGCGCGGTGCAGGCGGCGGGGTGCGCGAGCGTACGACGCGGGAACCCGTTGATTTGGGCGCCCAACCCAGCGCTCCCAGCCGTGGTCGGGGCGGGACCGAGAGCCCCTCGATCCGCAGAAGCGAGCCAAGCGGGCCCGTTGCAGAACCCTCGCCGCGACGGACCGAAGCGCCGTCGCCGCGCGCAATAGAAGCACCGCGACGGACCGAAGCGCCGTCGCCGCGCGCAATAGAAGCACCGCGACGGACCGAAGCGCCGTCCGTGCGCTCGACAGAACCTCCGAGCCGGTCGGAAACGCCGTCTGTGCGGTCTTCGAGTCCGTCGCGTGGGCGGTCGAGCATTCGCGTTGCGCCGCAGTCGCCTTCGCGTTCGAACATCATAAGCCGGAGCGCGCCGTCTCCGAGATCGGTTGAACCCCCGCGGGCAATGCGGAGCGTGCCCAGCGCGCCGGCGCCCAGTACCCCGCGGATCTCGCGGCCGGCGCCGCAGGTCTCGCGACCCAGCATGCCCGCGCCGCAGGTGCGCCAGGCGCCCTCGGCGCCCCGCCAGTCAATGCGGGCTCCCTCGCCGAGGATGCGTGCCCCGAACCGTGGCAGCATCGCGCCATCGGCGCCGACGGGCGGCGGGATATCGCGCGGCAGCGGTGGTGACCGGGGCGGCGCCATTAGATCCGGCGGCGGCAGGTCCGTCCGTGGGCGTTAAGAGATTCTGAGAGTCCCGCGGGCCGTTTGGCCGGGCGGGAACAGGGCCGGAGATTTGAGTGAAAAGTGGGACAGCCCCCAACAATGGCGCACAAGAGTGCGGCGCTAAGAAGCGCGGCCGGGGGCGTCCGACGAGGAGAGAAGGATGAACGCGCGATTCAATCAGTGGGGAGTGCGGCGGGGGATGTTGGCTGTGTTCCCGATGGTGTTGCTTGGTGGGTTGTTGATGACGGGTTGCCCGCTGAGCGAATATGACCTGGGGTTTAACGACGGTTTCGCGGAAGACGACTGGTACTACCAGGGGTATGAAGACAGCCAGGATACGCTGGGCTACGGGCCGATTTTATACCAAGGGGATGAAATCCCGAGCCCGACTTCGCCCGAATACGAGCGGGGTTACTGGGACGGGGTGTGGACGGCGTACAACGACGGGTATTTCGCCGCGTACGACGATGCCTTCGAGGAAGGCTTCATGGACGGCTATACGGATGCTAATTTCGCAGGGTATGAAGGGTTCCTGCTCAACGACGTGCACATCGAGTACGGGACGGGCGGTTACGACGACGGGTACAACGACGGCTACTCCGAGGGCAGGGTGTTCGGCGCGTCTGACTGGATCGACGACATCGGGCCGGATTGGGCAGGTGCGCTGGAAGACTACCGGGCGGGCCTGGATCTGTGCGTGGTCGGCGTATGCACGGGAGAGATACCGCTCTACGAGTACGGGACGAACCCGGCGTTGAAGTCGGGTGCGCGGCGTTTGGAACGTGCCGACGCTCCGTCGATCCGGCGGGCGCCGCCATCACCGCAGAAGTAGGTCGTCGAGCAGCCTGTGGGATGCCCGTGCGGGTTGAATCATGGGCGACACCTGTTCCAGAATGACCGGATAGGCATACTGGGGAGCGTGGAAGGCGGGTGGTTTTGCCTGTTTGAGATCTGAGATCTCGGCGAGGAGGGGAAGCATGTACACGCGAACTGATGTAGGGGAAAAGCGCCGGCGGGCGTTTGCCGGGCTACCGATCGTTTTGCTTGGGGGATTGCTGATGACGGGCTGCCCGAAGACGGTCGTCGTGCCAGACGTTGTCGGTCAGCAACTTAATGAAGCGGAACTTATTATTTCAAGTGCGGGCCTGACACTGGGAACTGTAACTACCCAGCTCTCGTTGACTGTGCCGGATGGGCGGGTCTTGCTGCAGGCACCTAGTGCGGGTAGCATTGCCGACGTTGGGTATCCCGTAGACTTGGTAGTCGCTGAAGCTGCCGTGGTTGTGCCTGACGTAGTCGGCCAGCAACGCGTGGACGCCGAATCGTCTATTTTGACGGTGGGTCTGACCGTGGGAAGCGTGACGATCGACACCGAGACGGACGAAACGCATGGACAGGTTTTGTCGCAGGAGCCAGATGGGGGCACTTTGGCGGGATTGGGTACGGGGGTGAATCTGGTGATTGCGGGGCCTGATGACTACGAGCGTGGTTTTGACGCGGGTTTTGCGGAAGACGACTGGTACTACGAGGGGTACTACGACAGCCAGGATACGCTGGGTTATGGGCCGATTTTGTACGAGGGGGACGCGATTCCAAGCCCGACTTCTCCTGAATACGACCGGGGTTACTGGGACGGGGTTTGGACGGCTTACAACGACGGGTATTTCGCCGCGTACGACGATGCCTTCGAGGAAGGCTTCATGGACGGCTATACGGATGCTAATTTCGCAGGGTATGAAGGGTTCCTGCTCAACGACGTGCACATCGAGTACGGGACGGGCGGTTACGACGACGGGTACAACGACGGCTACTCCGAGGGCAGGGTGTTCGGCGCGTCTGACTGGATCGACGACATCGGGCCGGATTGGGCAGGTGCGCTGGAAGACTACCGGGCGGGCCTGGATCTGTGCGTGGTCGGCGTATGCACGGGAGAGATACCGCTCTACGAGTACGGGACGAACCCGGCGTTGAAGTCGGGTGCGCGCCGTTTGGAACGGCCGGATGCGCCATCGATCCGGCGGCCCGCAGGCGACGCAACAGCCGTCACCAGCAAGCGCAGCCAGAACTAGGGCCACAATAAGAATAACCGGCAAGGGATTCGACAACCCGCGGAGATGACGGTGGCGGACCTGCGTGCCCGTTACGACCTCCCGGGGTTGGACGCCCTGTACGACCGGTATTTTGCGAGCGCGCCGGCGGAGATGCGGCCGAAAAGCGTTGCATTGCGCGGCCCGCTGCTGTTCGGCATTGCGGAATCGGAGCGGGCGAGGGTGTTTGTGGATGCACTGGAGGCGGGCGATTATGCGCGTGCGGGCCGGTTGATGACGGCCGGCCATGACGGCGACAGGCGCGTGTGGCGGGATCGGCGGCCGCCGGACGTGAGCGACGCGGCGCTCGAGCAGTTGAGCGCACAGGCGACGCTGCTCGAGACGATGCCGGGCGCGTACGGGGCCAGCAGCCCCGTGCTCGATGCGCTGGTGGACGCGGCGCTCGATGCGGGTGCCCTGGGCGCGTCATTGACGGGCGCGGGGATGGCCGGGACAGTACTGGCACTGTGCCGAAGCGAGGACGCGGGCCGAATCGCGGAGGCCGTGCGGGCTTTTATGACGGAGGACGCGTACATCGAGTTGGCGCGGCGGAACGCGCCACTCACGCCCGAGCAACTCGATTACGCCGTAGTCCAGAACCACGCCACCGCCGCCGCCTGCGAGCTGAGCCCGGAAAAGTAGAAAAGCGATACCGCGCGTGTGGTGGGGTCGAGCTCCTGCTCGACCGAAGTTCCGACGTCCGAACTTGACTTAATGAAACGCCGCCGCCACCGCCACACGGTCGCGCGGGAGCGCGATCCCACCGCATGGGGCCTGGGTGGTGGGTGTGTATGCTGGGGGAGGCCAAGAAAAAGCGCACCGGAAGCCGGGGCTCCCGGTGCGCCTGATGCTAATTAAAGGTTATTGACCCGTAATGAGGGCTACCATAGTTGAGACCGGCCACTCGCCCGGGTACTTGATGAACTCGACGTGCCCGTCAAGGAACAGGACGTTGGAGCCGCCGGGGATGTGGTTGAACTCGTTAACCTCGATGCTGATTTCGTCCCAGATTACGGCGATTTCGCTTTGAGCTTTTGCAGACGCGGCGGGGTTGTTGATATCCGTGATTAGGAATCGCTCGATGCCTTCCCTCAACCGATATATTGTCTGATCGCCGCATGGCCAATCTTTGTCGACCCATGCAGCTTGTGCAGAAATGTCGGCTTGATCCGTGTCGAGGGCGGTAATCGTAATAAGCAGCTCGACGTTCAGATAGTCCATCAGCGGAGGCTGAGGATTAATGTTCGTCGGATCCTGAAGCAATAACTCCGGAGTCAACAGGAAGGGCGTGTAATTGTATGAGCGTGAGTTCCACCGGCACGGGCAGACCTGCGTTTCGTCCCAGTCGCAGAAGAATCGCCTGTAGTCGTAATCCCAACTGGCGTCAGATGGGCACAGCATGATTTTAGCGTCGCTCAAATATTCGGGATACACGCAACTTCCCTGGAACATGAAATCAAAGCCCGTAACTTGCGTGCACGTGTGGTCGGGCGCATAGGAGGCGTAGCGGCTGGGTGGAAGTTTCCCGCCCTTGGACTCGTTGGAGTACATCTTGAACACCAGCCCTAATTGTTTGAGGTTGCTGGCGCAGCTTGCGCGTCGTGCGGCTTCGCGAGCGCGGGCAAGCGCCGGCAACAGGATGGCCGCAAGAATGCCGATAATGGCAATAACGACCAGCAGCTCGATAAGCGTGAAGCCATGTCTTGTCTTCATTTTCTCGCTCTCCCTTTGGTTAAATATGAAAACTTATCCTGTTTAAGACTGCGTTGTACCTTCCCCTGCTAACCCTCCTCTCCTTTTAGAAACCGTCTCCGCCTTCTATGTTATGCCCGTTTCGTTCAGGCGTCAAGTTGTAATGTTGGACTGGAACCCTAAATCTCTTCCAGTCCGGGGAGCCGGGGGGCGGAACGGGCTAAAGCAACTTTCAGATCTGCGCGATGAAATCGGCGAGCGCGCCGATGACTTCGTCCTGTTGTTGCGGGGAGATTTCCGGGAACATGGGCAGTGCGAGTACGTCTTTGCTGGCTTGGGCGGCGTTTGGGCAGGCGGTTTCGGGGTAGCCGAGGTAGTGGAAACATTCCTGCCGGTGGAGGGGTACGGGGTAGAAGATGGCGGTGGCGATGGCCCGCTTTTCGAGGAACTGTCGGGCCTTGTCTCGCTTGGGAATGCGGATGACGTACTGGTGGAAGACGTGGACGTTGCCGGGGAGCGTTTTGGGCGTGACAATCTCAGGGACGGCGGCGAGTTTTTCATTGTAATAGGCGGCGCGCTCGCGGCGTTCGGCGTTCCAGGTATCGAGGTGGCGCAGCTTGGCCAACAGAACGGCCGCCTGGATGGTGTCGAGCCGGCTGTTTGTGCCGACAACCTTATGGAAATAGGCCGTGTCGGCGCCGTGCGCGCGCAGAAGCCGGACGCGCCCCGCGATGTCGTCGTTTGACGTGACGATCATGCCGCCGTCCCCGGCCGCGCCGAGGTTTTTCGTCGGGTAGAAACTGATTCCCGCGGCGTCGCCGATCGAGCAAGCGGGCCGGCCTTTGTACCGCGCCCCGAGCGACTGGGCGGAATCCTCGATGACGGGGAGTCGGTGTTTGCGGGCGATTTGGAGGACGGGCTCCATGTCGGCGCACTGGCCGTAGAGGTGGACAGGCAAAATGGCGCGCGTTTTGGGCGTGACGGCGGTTTCGATGAGGCCGGGATCGAGGTTGTAGGTTGCGGGATCGATGTCGACGAATACGGGCGTCAGCCCGGCGTTGGCGATGGCGCCGGCGGTAGCGAAAAACGAGAAGGACGTGGTGATGATTTCGTCGCCCGGCTTGGCATCGAGCGCCTTGAGCGTCAGGAGGAGCGCGTCGGTTCCGGATGCGACGGCGATGGCGTGGAGCGCGCCGACGTATTGGGCCACGGCTTTCTCGAACGCCCCGAGTATGGGGCCGCCCACAAACGCCTGGGCTTCGAAGATGCCGGATACGGCCGCGTCAATCTCCGGTTTGATCCGCTGGTACTGCGCGCGCAGGTCGATCATCGGAACTCCCATCACAACCTCCGTTTGTGTATCGCCGGAGCCTATCAAACGCAAAGGATTAATAACAAATGAGTCTAAAGCTTGTTGGGACGCTCCCCGGCCGCGCTTCTTAGTGCGCGTTGTGGGGAGTGTCCCTCATTTGTGAGTGGACGGCGCCTGAAGCCAAAATCGGGACACTCCCCCCAACTGCCGGGGAGCGTTCCAACGGTCTACAGCACGAATAGGATAACCGCCAGGAAATGGCACACGCTTCCGGTGACGACGAAGACGTGCCAGATGGCGTGGTTGAACGGGATGCAGCGGCCCGCGTAGAAAATGACGCCGACCGTGTAGGCGAGCCCGCCCGCGACGAGCAGGGCGAGGCCCGACGGGGGTAACGCGCCGAGCATCGGCTTTATGGCCATGGCGCCCATCCACCCCATCCCGAGGTAGAGGATCACCGTGAGCACCTCGAACCGGCCCGTGAACGCCACCTTGACGGCCACGCCAAACGCCGCCAGCGCCCATACTATCCCGAACAGCGTCCAGCCCAGCCCGCCACGGAGAACCACCAGGACAAACGGCGTATACGTGCCGGCAATCAGCAGGAAGATCGAGGCGTGGTCGATCTGGCGCAGCACCCGTTTGGCCGCGCTGCACGGCAGGCCGTGGTAAAGGGTCGAGGAGACATAGAGGGCCACGAGCGTCGCGCCGTAGATGCTGAACGAGACGATGCGCCACGGGTCGCCTGTCAGCCCTGCAAACGTCACCAGCAGGGTGAGGCCCGCCACGCTCAGCGCCAACCCAATGGCATGGGTGACGAGGTTGGCGAGTTCTTCGAGAAACCCGTACCGGGGTGTGTCCATCGAGTTTCTATCCCTGTTTTATGTACTCAGTAATAAGGTTTTTCTTGCGGTAAACCATTCCCGTGAAGAGGGCGACGATATCGCCGGCGTCGTCGGTGATAGTGATGGCATAGGTGGCGATTTTCGGATTCCGGGTTTGTTCGGCGGCATCGGCAATCAGGGTGGCGCCGAGATCCACCCCCTTGACAAACGAGATGTCGGCGTTGATGGCGACGGCGACGGTTCCGTGGGCATTGGCGGCGACGGCGAATGCGAAATCCGCCAAGGCGAAGATAGAAGCCCCATGAACTTTGTGCATGCCGTTGAGATGCTTGTTGCTGATGACCATTCGACAACGGGCCGTACCCGGGGTGTATTCCAAGAGTTCGATATCGAGTGTCTTGGCCAGTTGGTCGTCGTCAAAATACTGCAACACCGGGTCCATGGGCTAGTTCCTCCTCAGTAGCGGGATTCCCGACAAATAACGATACATTCCCGGCGCGCCGTGTTCAAGCAGAGAGTAGGCCCGAAATTATTTCCGGCCTCCAGTCTCCGGCCTACAGCCTGTTGTTCCGGTGGTAAAATTGATTCTGATGGCGTTACATGCTATCATTTGAGGTCTATTTGCGTATGTTTGGCGGTGGTGGCGGGCAAATCACCAAACTTATTCGAGAGGAGGTTGAGACCGAGTGACGAAAGTTCGCGTAAAGCCGGATGAGCCTTTTGAGAAGGCGTTGCGCCGTTTTAAGAAGAAGTGCAACAAAGAAGGCATCATGCAGCGCTTGAAAGAGATCAAGCATTACGAGAAACCCAGCGAGAAGAGGCGCAGAAAGCTGGCTAAAGCCATCGCGCGCCAATCCACTTCCACTACGGAAACCTAACCAACTCTCGATATCGTGCCAATCAACGAGCAGGACTTTTGGTCCTGCTCTTTTTTTGGTGTAACACAGCCGCTTTGACGGAAGCGTAGGCGCGGGTTGGAAAACGGCGCCTACCGCGGATAAGATAGACGGTAGGGGTGGGATTGAGCATAAGGAGACCAACGGCATGAGCATGGTCATAGGCGTGGACGTCGGCACGAGCGGCACGAAAGCGCTTGCGATAGATTCCGCGGGAAAAGTGCTGGCGTCGGTGCTGGTGGAGTATCCGCTCGATAGTCCCAACCCCGGCTGGGCCGAACAGGACCCCGCCGATTGGCAACGTGCGTCGGTCGAGGCGCTGTCGCGGCTGGCGGGTGCGCTGGGGCCGAGGGTGCGCGACGTCAAGGGCCTCGGTTTGACTGGCCAGATGCATGGGTCGGTGTTTTTGGACGGGCAAAACCGGGTGCTGCGGCCGGCGATTCTGTGGTGCGACCAGCGGACCGCCCTGCAGTGCGACAAGATTACCGAGAAGGTGGGCGCGGATCGGCTGATCCAGATGGTGTGCAACCCCGCGCTGACCGGTTTCACCGCGCCCAAAATCCTGTGGCTGCGCGACAACGAGCCGCAGACGTACGAGAAGGTGCGAAAGGTCCTCCTGCCAAAAGACTACATCCGCTACGTGCTCACGGGCGAGTTTGCCACCGACGTGGCGGACGCATCGGGCACGCTGCTGTTCGACGTGAAAAACCGGACCTGGCACCGCGAACTGATGTCGATCCTCGAGATCGACCCGGATTTCATGCCGCCCGCGTTTGAAGGGCCGGACGTCACCGGCACGTTGTCGGCGGAATCCGCAGAGGCGACGGGCCTCCCCGCGGGCATCCCGGTGATCGCGGGCGGTGGCGACCAGGCGGCGGGCGGTGTGGGTTGCGGTATCGTTCGGCGTGGCGTGATTTCGTCGACGGTCGGCACCAGCGGCGTGGTATTTGCGTTTGCGGAGGAAGTGGCGCTCGACCCGCAGGGGCGCGTGCACACGTTTTGCCACTCGGTGCCCGGTAAATGGCACGTGATGGGCGTGATGCTCAGCGCGGGCGGGTCGTTGCGGTGGTACCGCGACACGTTCTGCGAGGCCGAAAAGAAGCTGGCGGCCGAATCGGGCCGGGACGCCTACGAATACATCACCGAATCCGCGCAGACGGCGCCGGCCGGGTGCGAAGGCCTGATTTTCCTGCCGTACCTCACGGGCGAGCGGACGCCGCATAAAGATCCGTACGCCCGCGGCGCGTTTATCGGCCTGACGCTGCGCCACACGAAGGCCCACCTGGCGAGGTCCGTGCTCGAGGGCGTGGCGTTCGGGATGCGCGACAGTTTCGAGATCATCCGCGAGATGGGCGTGGCGGTCGAGCAGGTGCGGGCGTCGGGCGGGGGTGCGCGTAGCCCGTTCTGGCGGCAGATCCAGGCCGACGTGAACAACGCCCCGCTCGTGCTCATCAACGTCGACGAAGGCCCGGCGTACGGGGCGGCCCTGCTGGCGACGGTCGCGACGGGCATGTTCGCGCGCGTCGAGGAAGCGTGCGACGCGACGATCCGCGTCGTCGACGCCTGCCCGCCGGACGGCGACCGCGCAGCCGAGTACGACAAATGGTTCCGGGAGTACCAGCAGGCCTACCGCGCACTCGCGCCGGGGTTCCGCCGTGCCGCCGAACTTGTTTGAAAACGCGCGCACACGCGTCGTTGTCGAGGCCTACGAAAAATACCGGCTCGACGTATACCTGGCGGACGAAATCGAGGATGCGAGCCGGTCGTTCATCAAGAAACTGATTAAGGAAGGCCGGGTGACCGTCAATGGGGGCGTGTGCACGCGGCCCGGCCACACCATGACGGCCGGCGACAAGGTCACCGTGGATATCCCGCCGCCGCCGTCGACCGACATCCTGCCCGAAAACATCCCCCTCGACATTTTGTATGAAGATGCCGAAGTCGTCGTGGTCAACAAACCGTCGGGGCTGGTGGTGCATCCCGCTCCGGGCAATTACGCCGGCACGCTCGTCAACGCCATCCTGTACCATTGCAGGGATTTCGCGCGGCCCGGCGGCGACCCGGCCCGGCCGGGGATCGTCCACCGGCTCGACAAAGATACCTCGGGCGTGCTGGTCGTGGCCAAGACGCCCGGCGCGTTCTTATCGCTCTCCGAACAGGCGCGGGCCCACTCGTTTGACAGGCGCTATCTCGCGTTGGTGCGTGGCGAGTTCAAGGAGAACAGGGGCCGGATCAACGCGTCGATCGGCCGGAGCCTGGCCGATCCGGCGCGGATGGCCGTGACGGGTATCCGCGGCCGGGAAGCCGCGACGCGGTTCGAGGTGCTCGAGCGGTTGGGTGTGGCTTCGCTATTGTCGGTGGAACTCGAGACGGGCCGGACCCATCAGATCCGCGTGCATCTGCGTTTTGCCGGGCATCCCGTTCTTGGCGACCCCGTCTATGGTGTGACCGACTACGCGTCGTGGAAACTGAGCGACCGCGCGAGGTCGGCGCTTCAAGGTCTCTACGGCCAGGCCCTGCATGCCGAGCGGCTGGGGTTTGTTCACCCGGCGACGGGCGAAACCGTGACGTTCACAGCCCCCGTGCCCGCCGATTTCCAGCAGGCGCTTGACACCCTGCGGCTGGACCGCCAAACCCCGTAATTTCGGCGGAACAAGGGTCCCGTTAAAAAACCTTTGTTTCCCCCGGATTTCCTTCATGTGGCACAACCCGTTGTTACTATGAGAGTTAGGTTGGCTGAGTTTTGGGAAGCAAGTTCTGGGCCAAGCGGGTAAAATCTTTACCGATTTTCTTGACAACACGGGATCGCCGTGGTATGATTCGAGGTTGTATCTCCGCACGGTGAGATCTGTCTTCTAGCGGATGTGGCCCGATACCGGCACAGGGTTGTCTCTTTGGAATCTGTCAAATTCCTTTTACTAGCCTTTACATAACATAAGGTTCAGTACTTTCTCAACTCACTTCAGAAGGGGTATTTTCATGGCTGTTGCTCCTCGAAATCGCGTTGACCGGCCCTCCCTTGGGCGAATCTCGGACCTGATGGACTTGCCGGACCTCATCGAGATCCAGACGAGATCGTATGGCGACTTTTTGCAGTGGGACACGCCGCCCGGCGAGCGCAAAGTTGTCGGTCTCCAGGAAGTGTTCAACGACGTGTTTCCGATCTCGTCTCCGGACGGGATGACGCGGCTTGAGTTTGTTCACTATTCGTTTACGCCTCCGAAGTACACGATCTCGGAGTGTCAGCAGCGCGGCCTGACGTATGCGGCGTCGTTGAAGGCCTTGCTGCGCCTGGTGCGGTTCGAAGAGGTCGGCACGTCGAACGAGACGCGCGTGCGGTCGATGCTCGAGCAGGAGGTGTTTCTAGGCGAACTGCCGCTGATGACGCCGACCGGCACGTTCATCATCAACGGGGCCGAGCGCATCATCGTCAGCCAGTTGCACAAGTCGCCGGGCGTCTCGTTTGAGACGAAGCTCCACCAGAACGGCAAGTCGCTGCTGTCAGCGAGGATCATTCCGTACCGCGGCGCCTGGCTCGAATTCGAATACGACGTTAATGACATTCTTTGGCTGACGATAGACCGGCGGTCGCGTCTTCTGGCGACCACGCTGCTCAAGGCGTTCGGCTACGAAACCAACGAAGAGATCCTCGATCTTTTCTACCGGACCGACATGGCATCGGTCGGCCGCAGCCGGTTCAAGATCGGCAGCAAAACCATCGCGCCGGCGGACGTTGTGGGCCGGTACGTGGCGATCGACGTCATCGATTCGGAGACCGGCGAGATCCTGGCCGACGCCGGGATGGAATTGACCGAAATCATGGTCGACCGCATCATGCAATCGCCGGTGCGGGAGGTCAAACTGCTCAACGCCGAAGACACGGGGCGCGACACCACCATCGTCAACACGCTGCTGCTGGACAGGACTGAGAAGGTGGAAGACGCGTTGCGTGAGATTTATTCGCGGATCCGGCCGGGCGATCCCGCCACGGACGCCACGACCCGCAGTTTCTTTCAAAAGCTGTTTTTCGACCCGGGCCGGTATGACTTCGCATCGGTGGGCCGGTACAAGATCAACAGGAAGCTGGGCCTCGAGATCACGCAGGACGTCAAGACGCTGACGAAGGAAGACGTGGTCGCCACGCTCCAGTACCTGGTGAAGCTGCGCGGCGGCGAAGGCGTGCTGGACGACATCGACCACCTGGGCAACCGCCGGGTGCGCGCGGTGGGCGAACTGCTGGCCAACCAGGTGCGGATCGGGCTGGTCAGAATGGAGCGGACCGTGCGGGAGCGCATGAACTTCCAGGATGAAGACCAGCTCATGCCGCAGACGCTCGTCAATCCCAAACCGGTGAGCGCCGTAATCAAAGATTTCTTTGGCCGAAGCCAGTTGTCGCACTTCATGGACCAGATCAACCCGCTGGCTGAGTTGACGCACAAACGGCGCCTCAGCGCGCTGGGCCCGGGCGGGTTGAACCGCGACCGGGCGGGGTTCGAGGTGCGCGACGTGCACCCGACCCACTACGGCCGTATCTGCCCCATCGAGACGCCGGAAGGTCCGAACATCGGCCTCATGGCGTCGCTGTCGACCTACGCCAGGATCAACGACTACGGGTTCCTCGAGACGCCGTACCGAAAGGTCCAGAACGGCAAGGTCACCAAAACCATCGAAGCCCTGTCGGCCTACGACGAAGACAACTACATCATCGCCCAGGCCAACACCCCGGTCGAGAAGAGCGGCTACCTCGACACCGAAAACGTCCTGGCCAGGCACCGCGGCGACTTCCCAAACGTTTCGCCGGAGCAGGTGGACTACATGGACGTCTCGCCGAAGCAATTGGTGAGCGTGGCGGCTGCGCTGATCCCGTTCTTGGAGCACGACGACGCCAACCGGGCGCTGATGGGCTCGAACATGCAGCGCCAGGCCGTCCCGCTGTTGCGCACCGAAGCGCCGCTTGTCGGCACGGGCCTCGAACACGTGACGGCCAAAAACGCGGGCACCGTGGTTCGCGCAGAACGCTCGGGCGTGGTCGAGTACGCGGACAGCGAGGTGATCCGGATCCGGCATACGGTCGGCGGCGGCTCAAAAGAAAATCCGTTCCGCTCCGATGAAGACGAGTACTACCTTAAGAAATATATGCGTTCGAACCAGAACACGTGCATCAACCAGCGGCCGATTGTCGGCAAGGGCGACAAGATCGATGCGGGCAACATCATCGCCGACGGCCCCGCCACGGACAACGGGGAGCTGGCGCTCGGCAGAGACGTGCTGTGCGCGTTCGTCCCGTGGGAAGGCTACAACTTCGAAGACGCGATCCTGCTGAGCGAAGATTTGGTGAAGGAAGACGTGTTCACGTCGATCCACATCCAGGTGAACGAAATCGAAGCGCGCGACACCAAGCTCGGGCCGGAAGAAATCACGCGCGACATCCCAAACGTCAGCGAGGACGCCCTGCGCAACCTCGACGAAGCCGGGATCGTGCGGATCGGCGCGAAAGTGAAGCCGGGCGACATCCTCGTGGGCAAGGTCACACCGAAAGGCGAGACGGAGCTGGCGCCGGAAGAGAAACTGCTGCGGGCCATCTTCGGCGAGAAGGCCGAAGACGTGCGCGACGCTTCGCTGATCGTATCTCCGGGCACGGAAGGCGTCGTGGTGGACGTAAAGGTCAGCAGCCGGCGCGACAAGGGTACCGACCACAGCGCAAAATCCGCCACCACCACCGAAATCAACAAGATCAAGCGCCAGTACCAGGACAAGATCAACGAGGTCCGCACCACGTTCCTGGCGCTGCTGCGCGACGAGGTCGTGGGCCTCAAGATCCTCGAAGACGTGGTGGACCACAAGACCGACGAGCTGGTCTTGGAGAAGGGCAAGCGGGTGAAAGTGGCGCACCTGGACAAGCTGGATTACGCGGTGCTGGCGCGGCTGAAGGTCGAGGAACCGGCGATCCAGCAGCGAATCACGCGGCTGGTCAACATGGCCGCGATGGAAGAGGCGAAGCTGATTGCGTTCCGCGACAGCCAGATTGACACGCTGCGCAAGGGCGATGAACTACCGCCGGGCGTGATCAAGCAGGTGAAGGTGTTCGTCGCAACGAAGCGGCGGATGTCCGTGGGCGACAAGATGGCGGGCCGGCACGGCAATAAGGGCGTGGTTTCCAAGATCATGGCCGTCGAAGACATGCCGTTCCTGCCAGACGGGACGCCGATCCAGATCGTGCTCAACCCGCTGGGCGTGCCGTCGAGAATGAACGTGGGCCAGATTCTCGAGACGCACCTGGGCTGGGCGGTCAAAGCGCTCGGCATGAAGGTGGCCACGCCCGTGTTCAACGGCGCATCCGAGGAAGTGATCCGCAACATGCTGAAAAAAGCGGGGCTTCCCGAATCGGGCAAGATCAAGCTGCGCGACGGCAGAACGGGCAGGGAGTTCTACCACGAGGTGACCGTGGGCCAGCTTTACATGATGAAGTTGAACCACCTTGTAGATGACAAGATTCACGCCAGGGCGATCGGGCCCTATTCGCTGGTGACGCAGCAGCCGTTGGGCGGCAAGGCCCAGTTTGGCGGTCAGCGGTTCGGCGAAATGGAAGTCTGGGCGCTGCAGGCGTACGGATCGGCTTACACGCTCCAGGAGTTGCTCACGATCAAGTCCGACGACATTGCCGGCCGCACCAAGGCCTACGAGGCGATCGTCAAGGGCGACCGGGACGTCGAGCCGGGCACGCCGGAATCGTTCAACGTGCTGGTGCGCGAGATGCAGAGCCTGTGCCTGGACGTGATCAAGCTGGTTCGTGTGGAAGGGCCCGCCGAGACCGAAGAAGAGGAAGAACCTCCGGAGGAATAAACGTTGGCTAAGTATATTGCTACAACGGGTGAACGTTTTGACGCACTCGCCATCCGGATCGCTTCTCCCGAAGAGATCCTGAAGTGGTCGCGCGGAGAGGTGAAGAAACCGGAAACCATCAACTACCGGACATTCAAGCCGGAGAAGGATGGGTTGTTCTGCGAACGGATTTTCGGGCCGGTCAAGGACTGGGAATGCGGCTGCGGCAAGTACAAGAAGGTCAAGCACAGGGGCATCACATGCGATCGGTGCGGCGTCGAGATCACCGAGTCCAAGGTGCGCCGCGAACGGATGGGGTGCATCCGCCTGGCGGTGCCCGTCACCCATATCTGGTTCTTCAAGACGACCCCGAGCTGTATCGGAAACCTCCTGGACCTGTCGATCCGGGTGCTCGAACGCATCATTTATTTTGAGAACTACATCGTAATCGATCCCGGCGACACCGATCTGAAGAAAATGCAGACCCTCACCGAGGACGAATACCAGGATTACCGCGAGCACGCCGGCGACCGGTTTGTGGCGAAAATGGGCGCCGAAGCCATCAAGTTGCTGCTCGAGGAAATCGACCTCGACCAACTCAGCGCGGAACTGCACGCCCAGTTTGCCAGCACCAATTCGATGCAGGCCCGCGCAAAGGCCATCAAGCGGCTGAAGGTTGTCGAGGCACTGAGAAAATCGGGCAACAGCGCCACGTGGATGGTGCTGAACGTGATCCCCGTGATCCCGCCGGACCTGCGGCCGCTGGTGCCGCTCGAGGGCGGCCGTTACGCCACCTCCGACCTGAACGACCTGTACCGCAGGGTCATCAACCGGAACAACCGGCTCAAGCGGCTGATCGAACTGCGTGCGCCCGAAGTCATCCTGCGCAATGAGAAACGCATGCTGCAGGAAGCCGTCGACGCGCTGTTCGACAACGGCCGGCACGGACGGACCGTGCTGGGCGCCGGCAACAGGCCGCTCAAGTCGCTCAGCGACATGCTCAAGGGCAAACAGGGCCGGTTCCGCCAGAACCTTTTGGGCAAGCGGGTGGACTACTCGGGCCGCTCGGTGATCGTCGTGGGGCCTGAACTGAAACTGCACCAGTGCGGCCTGCCCAAGAAGATGGCGCTCGAACTGTTCGAGCCGTTTATCATTCACGAACTGAAAGAGCGGGGCATCGCCACCACGATCAAGGCGGCCAAACGCACCATTGCCCAGGGCCGCAGCGAAGTGTGGGACATCCTCGAGGACGTCATCGAAGACCACCCGGTCCTGCTGAACCGCGCGCCCACCCTGCACCGGCTGGGCATCCAGGCGTTCCAACCCGTCCTGATTGAAGGCAAAGCCATCCGGATTCACCCGCTGGTGTGCCGGGCGTTCAACGCCGACTTCGACGGCGACCAGATGGCGGTGCACATTCCCCTGATGCCGGCGGCCCAACTCGAGGCGCGGCTGCTGATGCTGTCGACCACGAACGTGTTTTCGCCCTCGGAAGGCCGGCCGATCGTGACGCCGAGCCAGGATATCGTACTGGGCATCTCGTGGATGACCAAGGTCCGCAAGGGCGCCAAGGGCGAGTGGAAACCCGAATGGACCGGGCCGAATGGTGAAATTCTGAAGCCCGGTAAGTTGTACACCGACAAAGAGGCCGTCATTCTGGCGCACGAACTGGGCGAGGTCGACATCCATGCCGCCATCAAGATCAAGTATGACGGCCGTATCGTGGACAGTAGCGTGGGCCGGGTTATCTTCTGGGACGCCATGCCCGGCGATTTGACGCTCGACGATGTGAACAAGGAACAAAACCAGGCGTCGATCGGCGACATTATCGCGAGAGCGTATGCGCGCCTCGGCCACAACAGAACCATCGACCTGCTCGACTCCCTGAAGGGGCTGGGATTCAAGTATGCAACGCTGGCCGGCATCTCGATCGGCATCATGGACATGGTGGTCCCGGCCTCGAAGAAGATGCTCATCGACACCGCGCAGAAAGAAGTCAACCGGATCGACGACATGTACCAGAACGGCCTGATTACGGCCGGCGAGCGCTACAACATGATCATCGACCAGTGGACCAGCACCACCGAGCACGTGGCCGCCGCCATGCTCGAGGAAATGTCGGAAAACCAGCAGGGATTCAGCGGCATCTACCTGATGTTCTCATCGCAGGCGCGCGGCACCAAGCAGCAGATCCGCCAGCTTGCGGCTATGCGCGGTCTGATGGCAAAACCGTCGGGCGACATCATCGAGTCGCCGATCACGTCCAACTTCCGCGAAGGGCTGAGCGTTATCGAGTACTTCATCTCGTCGCACGGCGCCCGCAAGGGTCTCGCCGACACCGCGCTGAAGACGGCCGACGCCGGCTACCTGACGCGCCGCCTCGTCGACGTCTCACAAGACGTCGTCATCGAGGAAGAAGACTGCGGCACGCTTAACGGCGTGTGGGCGGAGGCGCTGATGGACGGCGAAAACGAGATCGCTTCGCTCGACGAACGCCTCGTGGGCCGGTTCGCGCTCGACGACATCACCGTGCCCGACATGGCCGAGCCCATCGTGCGCGCGTCCGAAGAGATCGACGAGAAGAAAGCGGTGCTGATCAAGCAAAAAGGCCTGCCGGGCGCCCGGATTCGGTCGGTGATGACGTGCCAGTCCAAACGGGGCGTTTGCCGAAAGTGCTACGGTCGCAACCTGGCGACGGGCCGGCTGGTCGAGTTGGGCGAAGCGGTGGGCATTATCGCCGCGCAGTCCATCGGCGAGCCGGGCACGCAGTTGACCATGCGCACGTTCCACATCGGCGGCGCGGCCAGCCGGCAGGTCGAGGCGACCGTCATCAGGATGGCCGACAACGGCATCGTCGAGTACAGAAACGTCCGCACGGCCGTCAACCGCGAGAGCAAGACGGTTGTGGTAAACCGTGGCGGCGAAGTCGTGATACTTAATGCCGAGGGCAAGGAACTCCAGCGGGCGCTGACGCCGCCGGGCTGCGTCCTGCATGCCGAGAACGGGCAAAAACTGCGCAAGGGCCAAGTCCTCATCGAGAAAGACCCGTACAACGACTCGATCGTGGCGGAATCCTCCGGGACGATTCACCTCGAGGGCATGATCGAAGGCGTGACGGTTCGCGTTGACGTGAACCCCGACACCGGCCTCGAAGAGCGCGTGGTGACCGACCATAAGCAGGATCTCCACCCGCAAATCACCATCCTGGGCAAAGGCAGGGAGGTGTTGGCGTACGCCACCATTCCGGCGCAGACCCACGTGATCGTGCGCGACAACGACCGCGTCAAAGCGGGCGACCTGCTGGCGAAGGCGCCGCGGCAACTCAGTAAGACCAAGGACATCACCGGCGGCCTGCCGCGCGTGGCCGAGTTGTTCGAGGCGCGCCAGCCCAAAGACCCCGCCATCATCAGCCACATCGACGGCATCATCGAGTTGGGCGGCGCCACCAAAGGCATGCGCAAAGTCAAGGTGCTCCCGCCCGTGGGCCGCGAACGCGTATACACGATCCCGCCCGGCAAACACCTCAACGTCCAGGCGGGCGACCGGGTGTACGCGGGCCAGCGGCTGACTGACGGGCCCGTCATCCTGCACGACATCCTCGACGTCCAGGGCGAAGACGCGTTGCGCAAGTACCTGCTCGACGAAGTCCAGTTGGTGTACCGCCTCCAGGGCGTGCGGATCAACGACAAGCACATCGAAGTCATCGTCCGGCAGATGCTGCGCAAGGTCCGCATCAAGGACGACCCGGGCGACACACCGTTCCTCGCCCACGAGGAAGTCGACAAGATCCGGTTCCGCGAGATTAACGAGCAGACCCAGCGCAGAAACGGCCGGCCCGCAGAAGCCGAGCCGCTGCTGCAGGGAATCACCAAGGCCGCGCTCAGCACCGAGAGTTTCGTGGCCGCCGCATCCTTCCAGCAGACCACGCGCGTGCTCACCGAAGCCGCGCTCGCCGGCAAGAAAGACTACCTGCGCGGCCTCAAAGAGAACGTCATCATCGGCCACCTCATCCCGGCCGGTGTCGGCAGCCCCCACTACCAGGACACCAAAGTCGTCCTCAAGGAAGTTGCCGCACAGGACTTCACCGAAGAACTCGAAGTGGGTATCGTTGCCCCCGACGAAGGCGCAGAAGACGCATTAGCGTAACGTATCCGTTTAACGCAGAGGCCGTCTCCAATCCGGAGGCGGCCTTTTTCCTTTTATGCGCGACGTGGTTTTACCGCGGCACGGACTGACGGAGGGCGCCAAGGTGCGCAACCGGCCCCTATGGCCGGGTCCCACAGTTTTCTGATCAAAGGGCTTGACAAAATGACTCTGGGGGTATATACGTATTTATGAAGAGCATTTAGCAAAAGCGCTTGTGGGGTTGAGTGAGAAGGGGAAGTGTCCTACTCGATGGTTGGGTTTTGCGTCGATTCTGTCCACTCTCCCGCCCAAGCTTGAGGAGGCATGCGTATGCGTAAGCTTATCGAGAAGCGGGGGATGATTCTGCGCGGGCTGCTGGTTGCCATCGCCGTCACAGTGCCGTTGGCCGTGGTAACCGTGGCGACAACTTCCGTGGACGACGAGGCGCTATTGCCAGCGGCAGCCATCGTCTCCGAGCGCGAGGCGGCGTATGCGCTGCTGCGGTCGGGCGAGATCGAGGCGGGTGCGGTGGCTTTGCTCGAGTCGCTGCGAAACCTGCCGGACGACGTCGAGTTGCTCGATGCGGCGCACGGCACGCTGCAACTGCTTGCCTTCACTATGGTTGGGCTTATGCCGGACGATCTGCTCGAGAGATTTCTGGCTTACCTCGACCCGGCGACGTGGCTCATCGACCAACTGGTACTGACGTATTACGCGCGCGAGACGGAGCAATACGCGTCGTGGCGCGGTCTCGAACCATTCGACGCCGCACGCATGTGGGAGAAGATCGACGCGCTGAGTCAAAGCAAGTCCGCGCTGGTGCGCGCTGGCGGCAACCTGATGGCCGCATCCCCCTACCTGTGGACCCGCATTGGCATGGACGAGGTCGGCCGGATGTTCGAGGCGACCAACGCGCTCGCCGCCGCGTTGCCGTCGAGCCGTCTCGCCACCGAAGTGGTGCGCGAGCACGTCCGCGCATGCCTCGGGCCCAACTTTCACCCGTTGCCGGACGTCCAGGCCCTGTTCGGCGCGCTCTCGGGCGGCGACGGCGCCCGCTCGGCCGAGGAAGCCAGCCTGACGGACCTCGCCGAGTCCCGACCCGTCGCGGACGGCATCGAGGCGGTCGAGGCGCTGACCACGATCCTTCCGTGGAACGAGCAGATACAGGGCATCCTCGCAACGGACGCGGTCGTGGGGCTTGGGCGCGATGCGGCGGCGGTTGTAGCCTCGAGGGGTGCGACGACGGACGACGCGGCGCTTCGCCAGGACTGCGCCGCGTTGGTGGAGGATATGGCCGCCAATTCCGAGGACGCCTCCGTGCGCGACTGGCGCCTGCGCAGCATGGTCCTGGTCGATGGACTGATCGGGCCTAACACGACGGAGCAAGAGGCTGCGGCAATCCGCGAAGCCTCGGCGTTGCCCACCGAGGATCGCGCGGCGGACGAACCCGTCCCGCTCGACGTGGCCCGAGCCGCGCTCAACCAACTCATCGTGGCGCGGGAATACCCCGGGGTGGCCGTTTCCCCCACTGACCTCAAGGACGTCCTGATGCTGCCGCGAGAGACGGAGCCCGTAGACATCAACCTGTTCGAGCAAGGCCCGCGCCGCCTGGCCCACTACGCCTACGCCCTCGTCCGCCGCGGCGCGCTCGACGAAGCGGCGGACGTGTTCGATCAACTCGCCGCCCTCTACCCCGGCAGCGTGCTCAGCGCCAAATGGAACGAAGATGCAACCCACCTGCGCACGGTGGCAGGCCTGTAGGGGGGACAGAGCCATGAAAAACAAACGTATGCGCAATCTCGTGGAATCAGGCACGGTGGGGTCGCGCTCCCGCGCGACCGCGCTGTTATGGTCCGGGCGCCCCGCCTGCACATTCTGGCACACCTGTCTCGCCTGCATCAGCTTAACCTTCTTGGCGCTGGCCATTCTCTGGGCTTCACCGGCCTCGGCCTGCGACGACCCGCCCGTCCAGGCAATCTTGACCGTCGTGACACCCGTCAACGGAACCATTACCGTCAGGAAGAACGGAGTCCTCCAATCGCCTCCCTACGTCTTCAGTATGTTCACAGTAGTCGAAATTGAAGCCATTCCAGATACGGGTCACACGTTTCTCAACTGGTCTCCCAACCACCTCTCCTGGGAGCCCAATTTTCTGGGTAGAACAAACCCGTTCACCTTCCAGTTCGGCGTAGGTGACAGAACCGCCACGGTTGAGGCCTATTTCTGCGACGACACCCGCATCAACGACGCCAATCTCGAGGCTATGATGCGCTATACGTTGGGCAACCCATGCGACGACTTGACGGCGGAGCGGCTCGAGTCGCTGACGAGCCTCACATTAATCGACTGCGGCATCACCGACCTCACCGGCCTTGAACTCTGTACCGGACTGACCGATCTGTACATCGCCGACAATCCCATTACGAACTTCAACGTGCTTGCAAATCTAACCAATCTCACGAGCCTGAGCATAATCGGGTGCGGCATGGACGACGTCCATCCACTCGAAGGCCTGGTCAACCTCGAGTACCTGAACTTGAGGGAGAACAATATCACCACGCTCGGCGGCGAACCATTCTGCTCGGACTGGGGCATCATGGCCAACGCTGGAATCGACGCCGGCGACACAATCTACTTGGATGGCAATCCCCTGACCGCCTGGGCAATATGCAGCGAAGTCCCAGACTTGCAGGACCGGGGGGTCGGCGTCTCCACCGACGATACCTGCGACGACGACCCCCAATCGGCCGGCGACCAGGACGGCGACACATTCACCAACGCCGAAGAACTCCGGTTCATCCAATATTTCTACAACGACCCCGAAATCATCGACGCCTTCTTCCGCTGGTACATCATGTTCGACAACCTGCCCGGCGTTACCCGCGATTGCTATGAGAATCTCGATACCGTAGCCGTGATCGTCGAGGTCCACGGCGAAGGCTCCGTCTACCTCGGCAACGGTTACGTGACCGAAGGCAATCCCAAGACCTGGGAATGTGCGCAGCATGGGGAATTGTGCTCCACGCTCTGCACCGCACCCGACGAGTGTGGCGCAAGCAGCATCCAGTTGGTTGCGGAACCTTCGCCGGAATGGACGTTCCGCAGATGGTATGGGGCGAACATAGATGAAAGCTATGAACCGCTGCTTTCGGTAACGATGGATGACGCATACGGAATACACGCTGAGTTCATAAACAGACCGGGGCTGGATTCGTTGGATCTCGTGGCGGCCCTGCAATATCTTTTGACTCAATGGGGTATCGGCACCAGCCTCCAGGAATTCGACGTGAACGGGATTGCGCCGGACGAGGATGCCAACCCCATAAGCGCGCCGAACGGCATACCCGACGCGGCAGAGTTCTACCTGCTTCAATCTATCCTGCAGGATATCTACTTCAATCTGGCAAGCACGGGTGGCGCATCGCATGACGCCACATGGCTCACGTGGGAGAACAACCTGCAGCGGGCGCAAGATGATTTGCCGGAGCTCGCCCCTGCAATTCAGCGCGTTATCGCCGCTTATATGACGCTAGGAAACGACGGTTCTGTTATGTGGGCCGAAAATGAAATCCAGGCCCGTTATAGCATCACTATCTCGGGCGACAACTATGATTTGACGACGCAGGAGTTTACCGCCGATGAAGATGCAGATAATGACGGCCTCTTGAATCAGGAAGAGTGGGATTATGTATCCGGCTTGTCATGGGGCGACGCTTTGGAGGATTTCACATCTTACTCGCTTGACGGCGAGCGTAGCGTGCCACCCGGCAGCCCTTCGGGCGGCGGCGACGGCGAATGCGACCAGGAATGTATAGACTATTCGACTGTAAGCATTTCGGCTTTCCCGGCAGAAGGCGGGGAAGTTTCCACGGCGCCTGATCCCGGCTCACATCGGCGCGGGAAGAACATCGAGGCGCGCGCAGTTCCCAGTTCCGCGCTGGGATATGACTTCTATAATTGGTCGGCAGACGAAACGATGATCGATGGCGGTAAGGATAAGACTGATACGTTTCCTATGATGGAAAACTCGGCACCCCGTGCCAATTTCTATCGAACGTTTACTGAAATTCCAGACGATACGGCAAGTTTTGCCATCTCGTGGTCGGGTAATGGGTATCTTGGAACAGGCCCCGCAGGAAAACGGGCCATTTATCATAAACCCAGCGAAAGTATAACACTTTCGGCGTCCGTCCCTCCCGGTGCGCCTGAGGGAACGGAAGTATATGCCTGGTCGGTTCTAGGCAGCAGCACGAGCGCCGATAATAAATTCAAGTGGAGCAGCTCGATCACGGTCCGTTCTGATGCGAACTATGCCAAGCCTTTGACGCGCACACAAAAGCCGAACCCGATGCCAAAGAAGTACGGCGCATCAGCCTCTCCCGAACCGGCCGACGGCGGCCGCGTAGATGTCTCAGGCGTAGCCGGAACAGGCTTTGCCAGAGGCGTATATCCTGGCGGTATCTCCGTGGTAGAAACCTTCTTGGCCTCTTTCACCGCGAGGGCGAACGATGGGTATGTGTTCGATGAATGGGTATGGGATGGCGGCGGAAGCAGCAGCGAGCAGACAGTCAACTTTTATGCCCAGAGCATACCCTCCTCTTTGAAGGCAAAGTTTGTGAAGTCGGCCCCGAGCGAATTGAAGATAACGGTAGTGGGTTGCGGGTGGGTCGAGTCGGAAACTAAGCGCAAATACTTCACTGAAGGACAGTATGTTACACTTACCGCTCATCCCGCTGTATGCCAGTGTGCTGGCTGCTGTTCGGGTTTCAAGGGATGGACTTCGACAGCTGAAGGACATATACCATTGAGCTTTATAGATGAACCACTAAAGAACATTAAGACGCCGGCTGTGCATGTTAAGATCAAGGGAAAAACTACTGTCACGGCCACCTTTTCAGAAGCGGCAAAGGCCGGAAGCAACGAAGAGTACGAAGAAATAACATTCCCCGGCGTTGGTTGCGCGGGCCCTCCTGAAAGCGACCCTGTGCGCTCGGATAGGTATGATGATTGCGACAATCGTTCCCGCGTTATATGCTGGGGCCAGTGGGAAACATGCTTCAAATCAATGTCCTACAGCTATTGTGAGTACTTGCCCGCAGGCAATTTATGGCGGTTTTATAAATCCGGCACTAACGCGAAACAATTCACAAAGATCGTTCATGTCAATGAAGACGGTCAGAGCATGAACACGTGGAAGACCGCCGTATACGACCGTGTTGCGTGCAACTTGACTACGACATATCGCACGAACCCCACGCTTCCACAGAACTATGATCAAGCTTTTACCATGGGGACGATTGTTGGATATGGCGCGACTACACCCCGGCCGTGCGATGGATGCACGTACGGTGATTAGCGGAGGGCACAAAAATGTGGAACGCAACACTATTTGCCTCAGTTCTCCTTTCCCTTGCCATACCCCCGGAGTTGTCCAGTTTTGATTTTGTTGTGCAAGCAGAATTTGACGGCGTCGCAAAAGGTGGCAACCTCCAATTCGTTTACGACACCTATAGTATGAAATACTATTCAGCCAGTGTCGATACCATTCCTGGGCAATCGGGAGAAGCTATCGCACAAGCCTTAATGGAAAGCTTTAAAGTTTCATCGGGAGGCGGCGCGTTTATCAAAGCAGTTTGCGAGGGTGCCAGCATTTATATGCCAGCTTTTCCTTGCTTCCTGGTAGGAACAGAGACCGGATTTAAGACCTTATCGCCGCCTCGGTTTGCAACTATAAGTTATTTGGACGACGACTCTGTGGCTGTCTGTTGGGTGCCGTATCCAATTAAAGATACGCAGGTGATGATCGGCGGTGCCGTTGGTGGCGTGGTTCCGGCGTCTAACGGCAAGGAGGTATTCAGAAAGGTTTCGCAACAGTTGCGCCACGACCCAAGACGGTTAAATTATCCTGGGCCTCTCGAGCTTCCTGATCCTCGGGATATGGCTTTTGTTGTATTAACGGAGCTAAGGGCGGAAATTACACGGCCTAATGAATTCCGAATGCGTACAGAATCGCAAATGCAATCCCGCACGACGCGCATCCACGTATCCGGCAGACGGCAGGAGGATTTGGACAACGTGCCGTTTTACGGCGATGTGATGCCGAACTGGGTGGCATGGTCGCCTGCGGGATTTGAGGAGGGGACGTTGCGCCTGTACCAGGGGGAGAAGGCCGAAGTGATCGAGCCAGCCCGCTCTATGGCATTCGCCAGTTCACCCGATACAAAGTTCACGTGCCAGATGTTCGAAATCCCGAAGCGCACAGTGACGGAGGCCGCGGCAACGGAAGCCGCGACCGTGGACGGCGGCGTGTACCGCCGGTACCTGGGCCTGATCCCCGGGCACAAGTACCGCGTGTTCGGGCGGTTCAACACGTTCGAGAGCGATCCGGCTGCCGGTGACTGGCGGCTATCGTTCCACTCCTGTGCCGATCCGCCCGGACAAGGTCTCACGGTAGCCCAACTCTCGGGCAAAGAGCCATTGCCCTCCGGCGCAACGCTCCCCGACGGCGCGTGCATCGCATCGTTTGGCACAAAAGGGCAAACCACCAACGGCAAATGGGTGCAGGTCTCCACCGGCACGCGGGGTGCGAGTGCCGACATAGAGATTCCAGAAGGTTCAACTTCACTCAGCGCATGGGTCCGCGTCACCGGAAAGATCCCCACCCGTTTCGGCATGGACTGGTCCGCCCTCGAAGACGTCACGCCGCCAGCGCAACCCTCACCTTCAGCATCAACACCTCCGTGACCATCCAAGCCGATTCCGACCCGGCGCCTTACTCGTTCCTAAGCTGGGCGCCCAGATACATCTATAGCGAACACTACTTTTTCGGCAAACCGAATCCTTTCACCCAGACGGTTACCAAGAACGCTACCGTCGAAGCCTATTTCTACGACGACCCGCAGTTCCCCGATTGGCGGCTCGAGGCGTTTGTGCGCTACAGCTTGGACCCGGAGCACGCCAACCCGAGCGGCCCATTGACCACCGCAGAGTTGGAGAGCGTTACCGAGCTCATGATGGTCGACTGCGGCGTCGAAAACCTCACCGGCCTCGAGTACTGCACCGGACTGACCGAGCTGTTCATCGCCGAAAACCCTATTACGGATTTCGACGTGCTCGGTTGGCTGGTCAATCTCACAAACCTCAGCATAATCTCTTGCGGCATGGACGATGTCCACCCGCTCGAAAACCTCACCAATCTCGAGTGGCTCAACCTCAGGGACAACAACATTACCAACCTCGGCGACGAACCTTACTGCGGCTCGAGTTGGGGCATTATGGGAAATGCCGGTCTCGGCACAGGCGACACAATCTACTTGCATGGCAATCCCCTGACCGCCTGGGCAATATGCAGCGAAGTCCCAGACTTGCAGGACCGGG
>Ga0307379_10000247_pt1 | contig 95316 bp, 75 predicted proteins | sample UN2MG_FD_202237 | JGI IMG/M metagenome (GOLD analysis project Ga0307379, IMG submission 202237) | Soil microbial communities from Risofladan, Vaasa, Finland - UN-2 | ecosystem: Environmental > Terrestrial > Soil > Coastal area > Acid sulfate soil | place: Finland: Risofladan, Vaasa | collected... | reverse complement strand
TGGATACTGGAGGCAAAGCTGAAAGACATGGCCGAAGATGAAATGGTTGACGTAAAATCACAGGTAGCATAAACTATGAACCAAGGGAGTAGCCAATAAACCTCCAACTACGACAGGGACAACGTCTATATTGAATCTATTTTCTCAGATATGGGGGCTCATACGGCCGATAAAAAGACCGTTAATATATCTGTAATGCAGGGTGTAAAAATAGCAATTGGCGGCAAAGGGGGCGTAGGAAAGACCACAGTTTGTGCAATCTGGGCGCAGCTATTTGCCGAAAGCGGCTTAGACGTTCTCGCAATCGATGCCGACCCCAATACAACTCTTGCTTCAGCCTTTGGCCTAATTTCACAGCAATGTCCGGAGCCACTTATCAGTATGAAACAGCTAATCGCCGAGCGTACAGGGACCGGCAAAGACGCGGTTGGCGCATACTTTCGGCTGAATCCCAAAGTCAGCGACCTGCCGGAAAAATACTGGCTTGAAACCAACGGCTTGAAATTGCTGACCTTAGGAGCAATTACCCAGGCCGGCGCCGGCTGTGCCTGCCCGGAAGGGGCGTTCTTAAAGGCACTGCTCACGCACACCATATTACAACGTCAGGAGCTGGTCCTGGTTGATTTGGCTGCCGGCGTTGAATTTATGGGCAGAGCAAGTGTGCAAGGTATCGATGCCTTTGTAGCAGTTGTTGAGCCCGGAGGCAGAAGCATTGAAACGGCCAACAATATCACCAAAATGGCCAAAGAATTAGGCATTGGTTGTGTTGGAACAATTGTTAACAAGATTGCAGAGCCGGCTCAGGTAGAGGTGATAAAATCGCAATTGAAAGATACCGTGATGCTGGGAACTCTTCGGTACAGCCGGTCTCTCCAGGAAGCGGACCTCAGAGGCGCGCCCGTCTTTGGAGCCGATACTGAAATTACGGAGCATCTCAAACAGGCAAAGAACAAATTGGAAGAGCTTATTTCCGGGTCTTCTTCAAAGGTCAAAAAACAATAATTGACAACGTAAGGAATTTCCATTATGTAAAACAGTTTCCATTTTGGGACGTATTACAAAATGGAATACCGGTTAAACTTTAAAATAGAAGAACATTTATAGAACTAAAAGAACGCAGTACTGACAAAGCGGCAAGCAGCTAAGGATGCATATTAAAAGATTTAATTTTTCCACGGGTAGGCTAAGGAGCCCGTGGTAAGTGATCTGCCTATTGGTTTTGGAGACGAAGATGGGTAAAGCCATAATGGTAAATATCGAAAAATGTTTGGCTTGCAAGAGTTGCGAGATAGCATGTGCAGTGGCTCATTCCAAGTCGAGGATTCTTGAAGAAGCGATAGCGGAGCGGCCCACGCCACAGAGAAGGGTAACGGTAGAGGCGGCAGGCGAACTTTCAGTGCCACTGCAGTGCAGGCATTGTGAGGATGCGCCGTGTATCTCGGTTTGCCCGACGGCGGCGATAGATCGGCACGAAGCTGATGGGCCCGTGTTGATAGAACAAGACAGGTGTATCGGCTGCAAGTTTTGCCTTATGGTTTGTCCGTTTGGAGTTATTGATGTCTCGACCGATGGCAAAGTTATGCTCAAGTGCGACCTTTGCATTGAGCGAACCAAGGCGGGCCAGGAACCAGCCTGCGTTGAGGCCTGTCCCACAAGAGCATTGAAACTCGCTAATGAAAAGGATTTGGCAGCACACAAACGCCGGCTCGCCGCCCGGGAACTTGTCTCATCAAATCAGAAAAATAAAAACAAAGAAAAGCAAAACGAGAATACTTAATGTTAACCGTAACCGTATGTGTGGGCAGCTCGTGTCACATCAAAGGTGCTCGGGAAATGATAGCACGTTTCAACGATTTTCTGACCAAAGAGGGCCTTGGGGACAAGGTAGAACTAAAGGGCTCATTCTGCATGGAGCACTGTGGCGAGGGAATTAATTGGCAGATTAACGATGAGATTTTCAGCAGCTCCAGCGTAGAAGATGGGTCCGAAATGTTCCAAAAAAAAGTTTTGGGGCTTCTCAGGGAAAAGACACCTGAGCAGCCTACGAAAGAGCCCGGTTAGTGGAGAATTTACTGTGGAACTTCCCAAAGGCCAAGTAGTCGCGCACACCAGCGCCATATTACAGCACACACCCAACGGGGTTCTTCTGGTGGACAGAGAGACACGCATCCGTTTCGTAAATCCGGCCTTTCGAACAATGTTCCGATGTGGCGATGACGAGCTTTTGGACCAATTGGCCAAGAAATTCGTCCACTCCGACTGCTTTGAACGTGCCATCGCCGCGGGCGGAGCACTCATGGTAAAAGAGAGCATTCCTGAGCATGAGGTTAGCTACCGCGTGGGCATTTTTCCTATCGAGGGCAAAGACCTTTACTGCGGCATCTTCATCGACATCTCGGAGGAGGAAAAAGCCAGAAAGGACTTTCTTGATTTGAGGGCGCAGACGCTGAAACGAGCACAGGAAGTAATCTCGCGGCAAATGCAAACAGCACAGGAAATAGCGAGACTCCTGGGTGAGACAACAGCAGAGACCAAGGTGCTTCTAATGAAACTTATGTCCCTATATGAGGAAGAAAGTCAGCGATGAGAATATTTTACGAGTGGGGCACAAAACAGCTTCAAAAATACGGCGAAGAACTCTGCGGGGATAATGTAGCTGTTGCTCGTCATTCCGATTACGTCACGCTTGCTCTTTCTGACGGTCTCGGAAGCGGGGTCAAGGCCAATATTCTGTCTATCCTGACTACGCGAATTGTTATGCATCTGATGGAGAATGAGCTGTCCCTGAGCGAAGTGGTGGAGACATTGGGCAAAACACTGCCTGTATGTGACGTCCGAAAGCTCGCTTACAGCACCTTTGCCATCGGGCAATTCTTCCGCGACGGGCGCGCGCGAGTAGTGGAGTTCGACACACCCCCGTTCATTCTCCTGCGAGGGCGAAAATCTGTACCCGTTCCCTACGAGGAACGCCAAATCGAGAGAAAGACTATTCGCGAATCAGAATTACAACTAAAAAGAGGAGATTGCATTGTCTTTGTCTCCGATGGTGTGGTAAACGCCGGCATAGGAGGACTCTATCCTCTCGGATGGGGTTTGGATCAGATCGCGAGCTTCCTACAGGAACACTGTCATCCGGACCTTTCCGCGCAGGATCTCGCCGATAAGCTTGCCCAGGCCGTCTGGGACCTGTACTGCAGCAAGCCCGGGGACGATGTGAGCGTGGCCGTTATAAAGGCTCGACAAAAGCTTGTGGCTACTGTGTTGACGGGCCCGCCTGAGAACGGGAGCGCCGACGAAGCAACCGTCACCAAGTTCAGACAACGTTCCGGATTTCTGGCGGTTTGTGGGGGAACCACGGCGAAAATCGTCGCCCGTTATCTGGGCGGTAAGCCATTGGAAGTCGATCTGGCTACGGCAAAGCCCGACGTCCCTCCATTGGCAAGGGTGGAAGGTGTTGATCTGGCAACTGAGGGGATTTTGACCCTTACCAAGACTAATGACCTTCTGCATTCGGGTGCAAATAAAGAGACGGTAAAATTTGATACGGACGGGTCCTCGGCATTAGTCCGTTTGTGCCTGGATGTCGACCATATCCACTTCATGGTGGGCCTGAGCGTGAACCCGGCTCATCAAAATCCGGGCCTGCCCCGACAACTGGGCATGAAGTTGGCTGTAGTGCGGGAGATTGCCGAGGAACTCCGGAAAAGAGGCAAGGAAGTAACTATCGAGACTATTTAGCCACTGTCTGGGCAAGCCGAGAGAACTTAAGGCCCTAAACCAGCAAAGCGTATATTGACAGGAAACGGAGTTTGGAAGAGACTGTATATTTATATCGATAACCAACAACTGTAGGAAACAGTAAACATGCCCCAAGACATGGAGCTTATAGTAGAACAGATAGTTAAACGTTATGACGAAGACACCGGGATGCTCATACCCATGATGCAGGACTTGCAGTCCGAATGCGGCTACCTGCCGGTAGAGCACCTAAGATACTTGGGAGGGCGGCTTAAAGTGCCGATGAGCCGCCTTTATGCTGTGGCGACATTCTATTCATCGTTCCGCCTTGCGCCGAAGGGGGCGCACGAGGTAACGCTATGTATGGGCACGGTCTGCTATCTCAAGGGCGCCCCGAAGATTTGTGAAGCTATCAGCCGGGAATTCCAGGTTGAGCCCGGCTTTACCACCCCCGACCGTATTTTCACCTTACAGGCAGTAAATTGCATGGGAGCCTGCGCCGTGGCACCTGTGATGTTGGTAGACGGCAAGTATTATGAAAGTGTTACACCAGCATCAGCACTGGAGATACTTCAAGAGCTTTATCCTGACGAAGACACTGTCGAAAAGGAGACCGAAGCGTGATAGAGTTCGGCAAAAGGCGGCTTAATAACCCTGAGTTGCTTGAACGAGTTCGGGATGAATTGCAAAGGCAGTTCAAGTCCTCGTCCAAAGTCGTGCGCGTTTGCACCGGTCCAGGCTGTGCAGCCAAAGGGGCGAGCAGAATATACGAGCTTTTCTGTGAAGCTGTCAGTCAACATAGCATTGAAGTGGAAGTCACAACCAAGGGTGTCGGCTGCCATGGATTGTGTGAATGCGGACCTATTGTCATCGTCCAGCCGGGCGAGATATTCTACCAGCGAGTTGAGGAACCTGACGTCCCCGAAATCTTTCGAGAAACCGTGCTCGGAGGAAGGGTGGTCCAGAGGTTACTATATGAGGTTCCCAGTACTGGAAAGAAGGCTAAACAGGCAAACGAAATACCTTTCTACAATGCTCAAGAGCGCATTGCGCTGGCCTATAACGGACTGATTGACCCAACGAGGATCGAGGATTACATCGCGGCTGGAGGCTACAAGGCTCTACCCAAAGCCCTAACCATGATGGCTCCCGAAGACATCATCGCGGAAGTTGAACGTGCAGGACTGCGTGGCCGCGGAGGCGGGGGGTTCCCGACTGCACGAAAATGGCGCTCCTGCCGCGAGGCCAAAGGCTTGCCCAAATATGTAATCTGCAACGGCGATGAGGGCGACCCCGGAGCTTTCATGGACCGTGCGATCATGGAGGGAAATCCACATGCTGTTCTGGAGGGTATGACCATCGGCGCATATGCTATTGGTTCCTCGCAGGGATATATCTACGTGCGAAACGAATATCCCCTTTCGGTGGAACGCCTGAGAGGGTCGATCGAAGAGGCGAGGGAATGGGGGCTTCTTGGTGAAAGAATCCTTGGCCATTCCTTTTCCTTTGACATCAAGATTAACCGTGGTGGCGGTGCATTTGTCTGTGGTGAATCCACCGCACTGATGGCCTCGCTGGAAGGTCGCCCTGGCGAACCCAGGGCAAAATATATCCATACGGTGGAAAGTGGACTTCGGGAAAAACCCACGAATCTCAACAATGTAGAGACATGGGCTAACATTCCCGCCATTATCAATAGGGGTTGGGAATGGTTCGCCGGCATCGGAACGGAAAAGTCCAAAGGCACCAAGGTATTCAGCCTGGTTGGAACGGTTGTAAATACCGGACTGGTCGAGGTCCCCATGGGCATCACACTGCGACGGATGATCGACGAAATTGGTGGAGGGATACGCGACGGCAAGCGTTTCAAGGCAGTTCAGACCGGGGGGCCCTCCGGCGGGTGCATACCCGCCGAACACCTCGATGCCCGTGTGGACTTCGATGAACTCACCAAGCTTGGTTCCATGATGGGCTCCGGCGGCATGATTGTCATGGACGAGGACACCTGTATGGTGAAGGTCGCGAAGTATTTCACCGACTTTCTCCAGAAGGAATCCTGCGGCAAATGCACCCCTTGCCGCGAGGGCCTGGCTCAGATGCTGCACATTCTCGAACGCATAACCAAGGGAGAGGGAGAGGTCGATGAATTGGAGAAGCTCAAGCAGTTGGCTGACCTCCTGGCGGGAACGGCCCTGTGCGCCCTTGGGAAAACTGCTGCAAACCCCATTATCTCCACTATACGCTATTTCCGTGACGAATACGACGCACACATTTTAGACCGCCGCTGCCCGGCAAAAGAGTGTCGCGGCCTGTTCCTGTATGAGATCGATGCCGAGGCCTGCAAAGCTTGCGGCATCTGTCTGAAGAACTGCCCGGCAGATGCTATCACCGGCGAAAAGAAGGTTCCACACGTGATTAACCAGGAAAAGTGTACGCTCTGCGGAACGTGCTGGGAAAAATGTCCCTTCACCGCAGTGTTAAAGGTATAAGGAAAGGTAAGCCAGTGCCTATAGTAACCATAGACGGATGTAAGGTCAGGGTTAAAAAGGATGCCACGGTTCTCGACGCTGCTAAAAAGGCCAGAATCTGGGTTCCAACCCTTTGCTATCACCCGGCCATTTCACCCGATGCGGTGTGCCGGCTCTGTATGGTAGAGCTTGACCGCGGCGACTGGAGGCAATTAATCACCGCCTGCAACTACCCCGTACGCCGGGACATTGTCGTTTATGTTTCCAGTGAAGGGGCCAAGCAGGCTCGCGGGGGTGTCATGGAGCTGTTGCTTGCGAGGGCGCCAGAAAGCCAAGAACTCAAGGTATTGGCCGAGCGTATGGGTGTGAAAGAAACGCGCTACCCCAATGTCACGGAGAGTCAACGAAATTGCATCTTGTGCGGCCTGTGCGTTCGCGTATGTGAGGAGATAATTGGACAAGCGGCTATCGGATTCGCCGGACGCGGCGTTGACAGGGCTGTGGCGGTGCCCTTCCGGCAGCCTTCCGACGATTGTATCGGCTGCGGAGCATGCGCGGCCGTTTGCCCCGTGGGAACCATCAAAGTCAGGATTCACCAAGACCAGCAGGAGGTGGAGATATCACCGTTCAAATCGCGGTCGAAATTACTTGTCTGCGAGAAGTGTGGAGCACCAATTATTAGCACGCAGGTTAGTGAGCGAGTCCTGGGCAAAGTCGAAACCATGAGTTCCGAAGAATTCCGGCAGTGCATACGCCTTTGTCCGAAATGCAGAAAGCTGCAAACTGCCGTACGGCTTCAAGCTGCTACGGTTTACAAAAAGGAGTGAGTGTGCCGGAAAATGCGATGAAGGCTAAGACGAGCCAATAGCGGTGCTTGAAGTATCAAATGAAATGCGATAAATTGTTGGAGTTAATTGAGTACTGAGGTATTGTTTATGAACCCAAAAAAACGTAGTAGTGACAAAGCGGCACAGGAAATGATAGCTCATATGGCCAAAGCAGGCCAGCAGAACGCCTGGGACCGGCTTGAGGCCCAATTGCCGCAGTGCGGTTTTGGGAAACTGGGAATCTGCTGCCGGATTTGCACTATGGGGCCTTGCCGAATTAATCCCTTTGGAGAAGAACCCCGGGTTGGAGTCTGTGGAGCTGACGCAGATACCATCGTGGCCCGCAATTTTCTAAGAGCGGTGGCTGCCGGTACAAGTGCCCACAGTGACCATGGACGCGGCGTGGCGCAAGTATTCCTCGCAACCGCCCGGGGCCAAGCACCAGACTATCAATTCAAAGATATCATCAAATTATACAAAGTGGCCGAGGATTTAGGCGTTAAAACAAAAGACCGCTCGGTCAAAGATATTGCTGAGGATATCGGAAAAATCGCCCTGGCTGAGTTTGGCAAACCCGAAGGCGAACAGTTGATGGTTCGCCGGGCACCGCAACCACGCCAGGAAATATGGAAAAAGCTCGGCATTACCCCCCGGGCCGTTGACCGTGAAGTGGTGGAGGCACTGCACAGAACCACGATGGGCGTGGACCAGGATTATAAGAATATCATTATGCACGCCAGCCGAACAGCCCTTGCCGACGGATGGGGCGGCTCCATGCTGGCTACCGAGCTGCAGGATATTCTTTTCGGAACCCCCTATCCGGGTCGCGGCGAGGTCAACCTCGGTGTGCTGCAGAAAGATGAGGTAAATATCATCGTCCACGGCCACGAGCCTATCCTGTCGGAGATGATAGTTGCCGCCTCCCAGGACAAAGACCTGCTCGCCGAGGCGGAAAAAGCCGGCGCAAAAGGAATCAACGTAGCAGGGATTTGCTGTACAGCCAACGAACTGTTGATGCGCCACGGAGTTCCCATCGCCGGCAACTTCCTCAATCAGGAGCTGGCCATCGCCACCGGCGCCGTCGAGTTAATGGCCGTCGATGTGCAATGCGTGATGCAGGGATTAGCCGAAGTCGCCAAATGCTTCCACACAAAACTGATTACTACCGCTGATAAGGGAAAAATCTTCGGCGTCGAGCACGTTCCAATGGAAGAAAGAACCGCGCTGAATACCGCCAAAGAGCTGGTCAAAATAGCAATCGAAAACTATACCAATCGCGGCAGAGTATATATCCCCAACGAAAAGGAAAAGGCGGTCATAGGCTTCAGCCACGAATCCATCAACTATATGTTAGGCGGCAGATACCGGGCCAGCTACCGCCCCTTGAACGACAACATTATTAATGGCCGAATTCGCGGCGTCGTAGGTATTGTTGGCTGCACCAACCCAAAAGTGATACAAGACTTTACCCATACTACTCTGGCTAAGGAACTAATCAAACGAGACATTTTAGTGCTGACTACCGGCTGTGCCACTATTGCGTGCGGCAAACAGGGCCTGACAAATCCCAAAGAGGCACTTGAATTAGCCGGGCCGGGTCTGCGAGAAGTCTGTGAAGCAGTGGGCATTCCGCCGGTTCTTGCCTGTGGAAGTTGCGTGGACAATTCCCGCCTGCTGGTCGCATGTACCGAAATTGTACGGGAAGGCGGCCTCGGCGAGGATATATCCGAAATACCAGTGGCCGGCGCCTGCCTGGAATCGATTTCTGAAAAAGCAATCGCCATCGGCCAATACTTTGTCGCCAGTGGCGCATTAGTAGTTTTCGGCGAACAATTTCTGCCCATCTCCGGCAGCAAAAACGTTAGCGATTATCTATTCAGTGGAATAGAAAAAGAGCTGGGCGGCCGATGGGCCGTTGAATCCGACCCCGTCAAGGCCGCTGAAATGATAATCCAGCATATCGAAAGCAAGCGCGATGCACTGGGTATCAATAAAGAAACAGAACGCAAGCTCTACGATATGGCGGATCGGCGAGCTTTATCTGTAAAGTAGAACAATATAAAAGCAAAATGTAATACAGTTTACTCAGAACATTAAATACAAAGGTAGATTATTCTATGTCAAAAATCATTGCATCAGCAGCCATACGTGGCGCTCATAAGATAGCCAAACAGGCCGAAGATATTTTAACGCGGGCCATCAAGGAAAAAGGTGAAGATTGCCGAGTCGAGTTTCCGAACACCGGTTACTACATGCCCATCATTTACTCTATGACCGGAAAAGTGGTGGAAAAATTAGCCGACTTCAAAGAAGTAATGCAAGAAGTAAAGGACTTACTTCCCCCGCTTGTTGATGATGATTTATGGGTGCCTTATCTGGGCCACACCCTGGATGCCGGTATGGCAACTCTCTTTGCGGAGGAGACTATCGAGGCTTGCAAATATTTAATCGGCCCCAATCCGGTGGTCGATATTTGGCTCGGAGCGGCGGACGATGTAATACTCCGCGAACGTGGTATCCAGTTTGTGGACGGTACCGCACCCGGATTTGCGGCTGTTGTCGGCTCGGCCCCGGACGTTGAAACAGCCGTCGATATTGCCCGCAAGCTCCAGGAACGCTGTCTATACGTTTTTATGTCTGCGCACAATAACGGTACTACTTTCGCCGAGCAGCTCGTCGAAGGCGGTGTACAGTTAGGCTGGGAAACACGACTGGTGCCTTTCGGACGGGAAATAACTTCAGCGATATATTCACTCGGATTCGCAAGCCGAGCTGCCCTTAGTTTCGGAGGTGTCCAACCCGGCGATTTCCGACGCAACCTGCTCTACAACAAAAACAGAATCTTTGCCTTTGTTATGGCACTGGGCGAGGTCACTGATGAATGGTATGCTAACGCCGCAGGTGCGATTAATTACGGCTTTCCAACTATCGCCGATTCGGACATCCCGGAGATTTTACCTACCGGTGTGTGCACGTATGAGCACGTTGTTTCGAATATCCCTCATGACCAAATCGTAGAGAAAGCCATTGAAGTCCGCGGTCTTAAAATAAAAATCACGGAAATACCAATCCCCATCTCTGTCAGTCCGGCTTTTGAAGGTGAACGTATCCGCAAGGAAGAAATGCACTGCGAGTTCGGCGGGCAGAGAACCCCAGCCTTCGAATGGCTCCGCATGCGAGAAATCAGCGATGTTGAAGACGGTAACGTTGAAGTGCAGGGACCTGATGTCGATTCGTTGGAGGCCGGTGGAAAACTGCCGCTGGGAATTATAGTTGAAGTGGCGGGAAGAAAAATGCAGCCTGACTTTGAACCTGTGCTGGAGCGGCATATACATACGTTTATGAACGAAGCACAGGGACTCTGGCATATGGGACAGCGGGACATTAACTGGATACGAATCAGCAACGACGCCGCAAAGGCGGGATTCAAGCTTGAACACATTGGTAAGCTCCTGCACGCCAAGTTCCACGACGAATATTCGAGTATTTTAGATAAGGTACAGGTCAAATTGTTCACCGACCAAAAGCAGGTGGAAGAGCTTCGTAAGCAGGCCCAGGCCGTCTATGCCGAGCGTGATGCACGATTAGCGGGCATGCAGGACGAAGACATAGAGACGTTTTATTCCTGCACACTTTGTCAGAGTTTCGCCCCGAATCATTTATGTGTAGTTTCACCTGAACGGCCGGGCCTATGCGGTGCTTATAGCTGGCTGGACTGTCGGGCGGCATATGAGATAACTCCGTCCGGACCGAATCAGCCCATCTCCAAAGGCAATTGCATCGAGCCGACCATCGGCCAGTGGGACAGAATAAACGCATTCGTCCTCAAAACCAGCGGTGGTAACGTTGAGCGAATGAGCCAGTACAGTATGATTACCGACCCGATGACCTCCTGCGGCTGCTTCGAATGTATCGCTGCTGTGCTGCCCTCAACAGGTGGCATAATGATTGTTAACAGGGAGTTCCCTGAGATGACACCTTGCGGAATGAAGTTCTCGACACTGGCCGGCACTGTAGGCGGCGGACAGCAAACGCCGGGCTTCATTGGCCATTCTAAGCATTACATCTGCTCGAAGAAATTCATCGCTGCTGAAGGCGGAATTAAGCGAATAGTATGGATGCCCACCATGCTGAAAGAAGACATTAAGGATACTTTCAGCGAAAGAGTCAAGGAAATAGGACTGACCTCGGAAGAATTCCTCGCCAAGATTGCCGATGAGACCACAGCCACAACTGAAGAAGAGGTTCTGGAATTTATTACAAAAAACGAGCATCCCGTAACGACTTTAGAACCTATGTTCTAAGGACAGAGAACAGAAGACAGAGAGCCACCGGTGATTAAGAACCTAAGAGATTGCAGACATATAACAGAAGATGAGTACAAGAAATTAGATGATAGATATGACGAAGTCAATGCGATGCTTTATAGTTTAACAAACAACTGGCAGAATTTTTCTGACCTCTGATTTCTGACTTCTGACATCTGACTTCCGACATAAGGAGAACTATTATGGCACTGACAGGATTGGATATATTTAAACTCCTACCAAAAACCAACTGCAAAAAGTGCGGCATGCCTACTTGCCTGGCCTTTGCAATGGCGCTTGCCCAGAAACGCGCCAAACTCGAAGACTGCCCCGACGTCTCTGAAGAAGCCAAAGAAAAACTCGCTGCTGCTGCAGCCCCACCGATGGCAAAAGTTGTGTTCGGCACCGGAGACAATCAGGTCCAGCTCGGGCAGGAAACGGTAATGTTCCGACACGAAGAAAAATTTTATAATCCGACCGTTCTGGCCGTAACCGTCTCGGACAAACTTACCGGCGAGGATTTAACCAAACGCATCGAGGCCGTAAATGCACTCCAGTTCGAGCGTATCGGGATCAAGATTGGAGTTAAGGCCATAGCTCTCGTCAACGACAGCGGCTCGCCTGAGTCTTTTGCACAGGCCGCCGCAGTGGTAAAGGATGGCAGCGACCTTGCATTAATCTTAGTAACCCAATCACCCGATGCAATGGCCGCGGCAGTAGCTAAAACTAAAGAATCTGTACCTTTACTTGCCTCGGCCACGCCCGATACGGCCCAGGAGATGGCAAAAATCGCCAAGGAAAATGGCTGCCCGCTTGTGGCAAAAGCCGAATCAATTGAGGCCCTGGCCGAGCTTACCGAAAAGATTAAGGCCGAAGGAGTCGAAGATATTGTATTAAACCTTGAGAGCCCGAGCCTGCAGGACCAAATGTTTAATCTGTCAAAGATGCGAGCTTTGGCGCTGAAAAAGGTTTTCAGGCCGTTAGGTTATCCAACAATATCCTTTGTTGTTGATGGTGACGCCGATACACAGGCAGCTTCCGCCATAAGTCTAATTTGCAAATATGCCGGTATCGTCGTGCTCGACACTGTCGAACCCTATGCGCTTTTGCCTATGCTGACCGCGGTTATGAATATCTTTACCGACCCACAGAAGCCTGTCCAGGTAGAACCGAAAGTCTATCGTATTGGCGAGCCTAATGAGAATTCACCGATGATGTTTACGACGAACTTTTCACTGACATACTACACAGTGGAATCGGACGTCGAGGCCAGCAGGGTGCCGAGCTATATTCTCGTGGTTGATACAGAAGGCACAAGTGTATTGACGGCATATTCCGGAGACAAGCTCAACGAAAAAACGGTAGCTGATGCTATGACCAAATACGGCGTGGAAGACCTGGTCAAACACCGCAAACTAATCATCCCCGGTTACGTCGCTGTAATGAGCGGCAAACTCGAAGAGGCCACAAACTGGGAGGTTATGGTTGGTCCAAGAGAGTGTTCGATGCTGCCTAAATATCTCCAGGAAGTCTGGAATTAAACTGGATGCTCGTTGCTCGATGTTAGATGCTCGTAAAAGGAAAAAACGAGTATCGAGAATCGAGAATCGAGTATCGAGAATGGAGAATCGAGTATCGAGAATTGAGAATGGAAGAAAGCAAGAAGAAAAAAAAATTCACAGTACGTTTTGAACCAAGCGGTCTTAAAATAGAAGTACCGGGCGGGACGGTTCTACTCGAGGCCGCCCACAAAGCAGGTATTTATTTAAGCAGCATCTGCGGCGGTGATGGATATTGCGGAAAATGCAAAGTAATAATTGATGAAGGGCAATTTCAAAGCAAGCCCACAGCTTTACTTACGCCGGACGAAACACGTGAAAATGTCGTTCTTGCCTGCCAGAGCAAAGTCCTTTCCGATATGACCATAACCGTTCCAAAGTCTCATACCTTGGAAACAAGTCAGATACTTATGGACACAGACGCCCGCAGATTCAGCGAGCTCGCCGGTGAAGTGCGGGAAGGATTGTTTGAGCTTGACGCTTTGGTCCGCAAACTTGCCCTGGAGATGTCACCACCGACCGTACACGACCATACTGCCGACCACGAGCGCCTATATGTTGCGATACGCGAGCAGATAGATGCCCCTATAATGCAGACCGGCTTTCGCATTCTGCAGGGACTTTCAAAAGTGCTTCTTGTGACGAATTACAAGGTTGCAGTCACTATTGGTCGGCGTAGTGGAACGACAGAGGTCATAGAGGTCGAGCCGATAAAGCGCTGTAAGACGAACTTTGCCGTGGCGGTTGACCTGGGCACTACGACGGTTGTGGCCCATCTTGTTGACCTGATAAATGCCAAGACTATAGATACAGAGGCTACATATAACAGCCAGATTAACTTTGGCGAGGACTACATTCGCCGAATCATCTACGCAGAAGAGAATAACGCTTTCGATGAGATGCAAAATCGCATCGTGAACGATGTGAACAATCTTATTGTCACACTTGCAACGAGGCAAAAAATCGATTTGCATGACATAACCGCGGTAATATGTGCCGGCAACACCGCAATGGTGCATTTCTTGCTGAATTTAGACCCTACACGAATCCGCAGAGAGCCATATATCGCCTCAGCCAGCTTTGTGCCCCCAATCCGGGCGGCAGAAGCAGGCGTCCAGATCAACAAGCGAGGTTTATTATACTGCCTGCCAAGTGTAGCTGCTTACGTGGGCAGTGACATAGTAGCCGGCGTTCTAACCACGCGAATCTTTACTAAAAAAGGCATCTCACTTTTCGCTGATATTGGAACAAACGGTGAGGTTGTGCTTGGTAATCGGGATTGGCTGGTCTGCGCCTCAAGCTCGGCAGGCCCTGCATTTGAAGGAAGCGGCGTCAAGCACGGCATGAGGGCCGGTGCCGGGGCTATCGAAAAACTGACTATTCTCGACGATGGTTCTATCGAGCTTAAGACAATCGGGGACACCCATCCTGTCGGCATTTGCGGCTCGGGCCTTCTGGATACCCTTGCCGAGTTATTTACCCACGGCATCATAGACCGAACGGGGCGATTCAAATCTAACGGCCAACCAAGATTAACCGAAGGTGACGAAGGCCTGCAGTTCCAGATAGCCCCGGCAGGTAACGAGCACGAGGAAATAGTAATCACCCAGGCCGACATCGATAATTTGGTTCGTTCCAAGGCGGGTGTCTTCGCCGCCATCAGGGTCCTTATGGAGTCAACCCAGACAAAGCTCGAAGACCTGGATGCGGTTTACCTGGCTGGGGGATTCGGGAACTTCCTGAACGTTCGCCAGGCCGTTACTATCGGGATGTTACCTGATGTGCCTTTGGAGAAGATTCAATTTGTGGGAAACACCTCAATCGCAGGGGCCAAGACCGTACTGCTTAGCCGAAAAGCTCTCAAGGCAGCAGAAAAAATCGCCAAGAGTATGACATATTTTGATTTGATGAGCCATCCGGGATATATGGACGAATTTACAAGAGCTAATTTTTTGCCGCACACGGACTTGTCACTGTTCCCCTCGGTTACAAGTGTGAAGTGTGAAATGTGAAGTGCCTAAAGTGAACTCGATTTAAAGTATGAATAATAAAGAATTCGCAAAAGAGCTTGAGAAGCGAACAAGAGAATCCGCAGTGCGAATAATCCATTTATCGAGAACTTTACCGAACACACCGGAGGGCAGAGTCATAAGGACTCAAATCACAAAATCTGGAACATCTATTGGTGCAAACTATCGAGAAGCCAATCGAGCCAGAAGCAAAGCAGATTTCAAAAACAAGATTAAGATTTGTGAAAGTGAATCCAGTGAAACACAATACTGGTTGGAAATAATTGCAAAGCTAAAATGGCTACCCTGGAAAAAACTAAAAAGCGATTACGAAGAATGCACAGAATTCCTCGCTATTTTTACATCCAACGGAAAAAAATAAACTAAAGTTTGGAGTGCTCATGAGTGAACTAAAGTTAAGGAAAACCGTCACTTTAGACACTTTAGCTCACTTTAGACACTTTAGGCACTTACTATGACGACAACTATTGCGATAAGTGGAAAAGGCGGTTCGGGCAAGACAACTTTAGCCGCAATGATTATAAGGTTCCTGCTGGCCCAGGCCGACAGAAAGGCTGTGCTTGCAGTGGACGCTGACCCGAACTCCTGCCTGGGCGTAATGTTAGGCGTTCAGCCGGTTGCCACCGTTGCGGACATCCGCGAAGATGCACGCGCCAAACCACCGAGTAACGTCGGTATGGACAAGGTACGGTCGGTCGAATACGGAATACAGCAGGCGATTACCGAGGCCGAGGGTTTTGATTTGCTCACTATGGGTCGGCCGGAAGGGCCGTCCTGTTACTGTGCGGTAAACAATATGCTCCGGAAGTTCCTGGACGAATTAAGCTCACAGTACCATTATGTTATTATTGACAACGAGGCGGGAATGGAGCATCTGTCCCGCCGAACCACCAATAATGTTGACCTGTTGTGCATCGTAGCAGAACCGACCTCCATCGGCGCCCTTACCGCCCGTAGGATTTTTGACCTTGCTAAAAAATTGCCAATTGTCGTAAAGCACATCGGCGTTATATGGAACAGAGCCCAAAACCACAAACAAATAGACGGTATAGACATCTTTGGACATATACCCTATGATAAGGCCGTCTCCGAGGCCTCAATGCAGGCCAAAACGGTTTTTGACCTTGCAAATGACAGTCCCGCCTTTTCGGCGGCATGGAAAATATTCGAAGATATTTTAGTTTTAAGCTCTCAGGCTACGAATCCCAAACTATAAACGATGAACTATTCTTGGAGGTCTTAAAATGCCAGTTCCTGAAGTTGCAGAAAGATTTACCGGCTCAGTAAACCGCCTTACACTTGGGGCAACTAAAGACGATGGGGGCACTCGAACCTTAACGGTAACCGTGGGCGGAGCTCGTAATGTTGTCTATGGCGGCTCCGCAGCCGACGCCGGTGAAAAACCGGTCATCGCTATGGACGTCCTAGACAGCAAGCCCAACGATTGGCCCGACGTCCTGCTCGAACCTTATAAAGATGTGCTCGACAGTCCCGGTGACTGGGCCAAAAAGTGTGTAGAAGAGTTTGGGGCAGATTTAATTTGTGTCAAATTCGACGGCATTCACCCCGACAAGGATGACAAAGACGCCGCTCACGCCGTCAAGGTTACCGAGGAAGTATTTAAAGCAGTCGGTGTACCTATTGTCCTGTGGAGCTGCGGAAATGACGAAAAAGACAACCAGGTTATGCCCAAGGTAAGCGGTGCCGCAAAAGGCGAAAAATGTCTCATCGGAACCGTTACAGAGGACAATTACAAATCCCTGACCGCTATCGCTTTGGCCGACGGCCATTATCTCATCACCCAGGCCCCTCTGGACATCAACATCGCCAAGCAGGTCAATATCTTGGCTTCTGATATGGGCTTTCCGTTAGAGCGAATAGTAACGTTCCAGTCCACCGGAGCATTGGGATATGGAATAGAGTATGCCTATTCGATTCAGGAACGCCAGCGCCTCGCCGCCCTAACCGGCGACAAAATGATGGCTATGCCGGTCATTTGTGACGTAGGTTACGAATCCTGGCGGGCCAAAGAGGCCAAACTCACAGACGCACCGGGCTGGGGCGCAGCCAGCGACCGGGGTCCGATGTGGGAAACGGCCACCGCTGTCTGCTTACTGCAGGCCGGCGTTGATATAATTCGGATGCGCCATCCCAGAGCCGTTGCTACTGTCAAAAACTTCATCAATCAGGTATGGACTTGAAGGAAGTTAGAAAGTGACTAAAGTTAAAAGTGCCTAAAGTGCCTAAAGTGACACGTAAGTGTCATCCTAAGGTGGAGCCGAAGGATCTCATCTCCTGAGCAATAAGGAGATTCTTCGCTCCACTGCGTTCCGCTCAGAATGACAGCGAAGCTGTCACTTTAGGCACTTTAGTACAGTTGATATTGTTTCGGATTGCGAAATTTATACAAAATCCACTTTGCAAGATATGGAATAGGAAAGGAAGGTATTTACTATGATATTAATTGCAGAACGAATCAATGGGATGTTCACCAATGTCAAGCAGGCTATCGCAGATAAAGACAAGAAAGTCATTCAGGAATTAGCAAAAAAGCAGACCGATGCAGGTGCCGCATATCTGGATGTAAATGTTGGCACCGCTGCTGCTGACCAGGAAGGTACCATGCAGTGGCTGGTTGAGACCATTCAGGAAACATGTTCAACACCTCTTAGCCTCGATTCCCAGAAACCGGCTGTTATCGCAGCAGGCATAAAGGTCATTAACGCCGAGAACGGCGTCATGCTGAACTCAACACCATTGAACAAGAAAAGCGACGAAGAAATATTCGACAAATACATAGAAATGGCCAACCAGGCAGGCGCGAAAGCCAGCATTATCGCCCTTACTATGGACAAAAACGGTGTCCCCCAGGACATCGATACTCGTGTAGCCATAGCGGCAGAAATAGTATCAAAGGCGATGGAAAAGGGATTTGACACCCAGCGGCTGTTCATCGATCCCATCATTCTGCCGGTAAAAGTACCGAACGCCCAGGTCCAGCCCGGCAATATCTTATCTGCGATGGACCAGATAAAATATCTGTCAGACCCGGCCCCGCATATGACAATAGGCCTGTCGAATCTATCTCAGGGAGCATCGGAAAGAAGCCTGATAAACCGAGTATTCCTCGCTATGGCTATTTCCCGCGGCCTGGACTCAGCTATCGTCGATGTCCTCGACCAGGACCTGATGAACATAGTAGCCACCGCTGAAATGCTGATGAACAAGCAAATATACTCAGATTCTTTCTTGAGGGCCTATAGCTCAGCATAGAAAGATTAACCTGGCAAAGGCATGAAACAATAACCCGGTGAGTGGTGGAGTAGGTTATCAGGTTATTTAGGATATCAGGTTGCAGAATATCAGAAGAATAGGTTATCAGGATAACAGAAGAAGCAGTAAATCAGAAAAACCGAATTTACCCTGATAACCTGACACCCTGATATCCACGACCTGGTTACCTGATACACTAATAATCACACACCAATGAACCAAATAGCAGAATAGTGCAAAAAAAAAGCCCTACGGTTGTACCCGCTCTGGTAGTTTTCGATGATAATGCGGAACTTATGCAAATACCACCATCTCTACAAACAGGAGCGTAAAAACGCCGTGCGAAATATTTAATCAATTCGATACACGAGGAAAGGCCTATGAAGCTTGACGCAACAAAAATGAAGGACTGGCAGATCGCAGAAGCTGCCGAGGAAGAAATGAAACCTGTCAGCCAACTTGCCGAGGAGATGGGCTTACAGGAGAGCGAACTGATTCCAATGGGTCGCAAGTTGGCCAAAGTCGATTATCAACAAGCCCTCGCCCGCCTCCAGGATGCTCCCACAGCAAAGTACATTAACGTTACTGCCATTACGCCGACGCCTTTGGGCGAGGGCAAAACTACCACTGCCATGGGTTTGATTGAAGGTCTGGGCAAGCTGGGAAAACGCGTGGTCGGGGCAATACGCCAGCCCAGCGGCGGACCAACCTTCAATATCAAAGGTTCAGCAGCCGGCGGAGGTCTTGCCCAATGTATTCCCTTGACACCTTTTTCTATCCGCCTTACAGGTGATATCGACTGTATAACAAACGCCCACAACCTCGCTATGGTCGCTCTGAGCTCGCGCATGCAGCATGAACGCAACTATGACGATGCCCGTCTGGCAAAAAGCAAGCTGACACGAATAGATATCGACCCGGAACGCGTGCAAATGAAGTGGGCAATGGACTTCTGTGCCCAGGCCCTGCGCAACATCAGGATTGGCCAAGGCGGAAAAATGGACGGCTACGAAATGGACTCAGGCTTTCAAATTACCGTCTCAAGTGAGATTATGGCCATACTCGCAGTTGCCAAGGACTTAAAAGACCTGCGAGAACGTATGTCTAAAATAGTCGTGGCCTACGACAAAAAAGGTGACGAAGTTACCACTGCCGACCTTGAAGTTGACGGCGCTATGACCGCCTGGATGGCCGATGCGATAAATCCGAATTTGCTGCAGACAATTGAAGGCCAGCCCGTGTTTGTGCACGCCGGCCCGTTTGCTAATATCGCCATCGGCCAAAGCTCTATAATTGCCGATAGGATTGGAACCAAATTGGGTGACTATCATGTAACTGAGAGCGGCTTCGGGGCCGACATTGGTTTTGAGAAATTCTGGAATTTGAAGTGCCGCATGTCAGGCCTGGTACCCAATGCGGTTGTTGTTGTAGCAACCGTTCGCGCTCTAAAGATGCACGGTGGAGGGCCTGCAGTGAAGCCCGGCATACCACTAAGCGAGGAATACACTACCGAAAACCTCGAACTGGTCGAAAAAGGTTGTGAGAATCTAATCGCTCATATCGAAACGGTGAAGAAAAGCGGAGTCCGACCGGTTGTTTGTATAAACAGCTTCCACACGGACACCAAGGCTGAAATAAAGTTTGTACGTAAAATCGCCGAGCAGAATGGCGCTTTGGCTGCTGTTTCCGAACACTGGCTCAAGGGCGGTGACGGCGCAATCGAGCTGGCAGAGGCAGTGATTGAGGCCTGCGGCGAAACGAACCATTTCAAATTCCTTTATGAACTGAAGACCCCGCTTAGAAAACGCATTGAACTAATCGCCAAAGAAGTGTACGGCGCAAGCGGCGTAACTTATATTAATGGAGCACTGGAAAAAGCCAAAGCTATGGAGGCCGACCCGGCCAGCAAGACTTTAGGGACCTGTATGGTTAAGACACACCTTAGTTTGTCGCATGACCCTGACATAAAAGGCAGACCCACCGATTGGGAGCTCCCGATCCGTGATGTTCTTGTTTACAAAGGTGCCGGCTTCATCGTGCCCGTAGCCGGAGCCATTAAGCTGATGCCCGGTACCGCCTCCAATCCGGCTTTCCGGCGTATTGATGTGGACGTCAAAACAGGAAAAGTACAAGGCCTGTTTTAAGTTATTAACAATTACTGGTTATTAACAGAATGCAAGATACGAAAACTGTTCTTGTTATAGGGGCGGGTATCGCAGGTGCAACCGTATCTCAGCGACTTAGCCAGGCAGGCTTGCAGGTCCGTCTTATTGATATGCAAGCCACAATAGGCGGCCGTGTCGTCGAGATGGGCTGTAAGGCCACGGACGTCTGCCTCCGCTGCAACGTCTGCGCGGCGAATGAGCTTTTAAGAACCGTAGCCGCCTCGCCCGATATCCACATCCAGACTCTCACCCAGCTTTGCAAGCTGGAAACCGGTACAAACGGGTCCCGATATACTGCGATATTAAAACATCAGCCCTGTTTTATTGACCGGAACAAATGCACAGGTTGCCAGGCCTGTGTTACCGCATGTCCCGAAAAGTGTATAGTTTCACCGAGGTTGGCTCTGTCTCCTGCAGTGCCGGTCATTGATTACTCGCGGTGTCGGTTAGCTCTTGGTAAAAAATGCTCAGTCTGCGATCAAACCTGCCCCCTTGATGCAATTAATATGCAGGATAAAAGCTCCCAGAGTAAAATAGACGTTGACAGCGTGGTAGTAGCAACCGGCTATGAACCTTACAATCCTGCCGAGAACACTTCATACGGGCATGGCCGCTCGGAAAACATAATCACCGGTACTGAAGCTGAACAGCAGCTCGCCACCGCAGGCAAGATTACCCGACCTTCGGACGGTCAAACACCAAAACGCATTGCATTTATACAATGCGTTGGCTCAAGGACAGAAGAAGTTTACCGCCGTCCGGAGGATACTGATTACTGCTCAACTGTATGCTGTGCGTATGCTCTGAGGATGGCACAACAGATAAAATACCTGAACGAAGAAGCAGAAGTGACCGTCTTCTATATGGATATTCAACACTTCGGTAAAGGGTTCGATGACTTTTATAACAAGTGTAAAGATAATATGACCTTCGTTCGCTCTCGGCCGTACGAAATTAAACAAGGCCCGAACGATACACTGCTTCTGCGGTTCGCCCCGCAGTCTCTTCCGCAAGGTTCGGACTCTCAGGTTTGCGAACAGGAATTCGACCTTGTGGTTTTAGCGGTCGGAATTCGGCCGAGGTCCGATACGACAAAACTGGCCGAAACACTGCTGGTGCCGCTTGATGAGCAGGGATTTTTTGGTTTTAAGAATGCTTCTCCTCTGCCCGAAATGCAGCAGGAAGGTATCTTTGTAGCGGGCGCTTGTGAATCTCCCAAGGACATAAAATCCTGTATGGCTCAGGCCGAAGCGGTCAGCGCCGCAGTAATAGGTGAGGCTTAATAGGTGATTAAGAAGGCTGAACAAACTAACGGCGATGTGGGGATAGTGCTGTGCGACTGCGCCGGGACGTTGCGCAGCCGGCTCGATTTTGACCAGCTCACAGAGCACCTAAGCGGACTGGCGGAAGTAGCAACAGTAAAGCTCTGCTCGAAATTCTGCCAACAAAAGGATTGTACCAAAACGATAAAATCCCTAACACATATAGAACGCCTGGTAATAGGAGCCTGCGACCGGGAGATTTTCGATAAGACTCTCCACGAAGCAATACAAAGTGTTAATTTGAATGATGGACTTTTGTGGTCTGTAAATATTCGTGAGCACTGCGGCTGGGTCGCCAAGACTCCCAAGGCCGCCACGGATAAAGCAAAAGAAGCTCTGACCGCTGCTGTTCGACGGGTGAAGATGGCCTCAGCCGTCAAATCAAAGAAGACCAGCGTAAATCAAAATGTGCTGGTCCTCGGCGGGACTGTTGCGGCAATGCAGACAGCCACTACCCTGTCTCAACTCGGACATCACGTTACGCTGGTCGAATGCAGCGAAAAGTTAGGGGCGGCAGTGGCAGAAACGCCGGAACTTTACGGCTATGTCGCTTCTGATTGGTCCCAGACCGAGGCACTTGTGCAAAATCAAGTGGACCAGCTTATCCGGCAGGTAAAAAATGATAAGCAAATCCGCGTCCAAACCTCCTCAACCTTGAAATCCCTGGAAGGAGAATTCGGCAATTTCACCGCACTGGTTACCTCGAACGGCACAGAGCAAAAACTCTCCGCAGGAGCAATTGTTTTAGCCCCAGGCCCGGCCACGAAAAAGTCGGAACTGGCTGAATTGGTCCATAACGGCGAAGCAATTCCCAAACGCATTGCCATAGTTATGGACACCCTCGGCGAACAAGGTAAACGCGTATCGGCCCAGGTACTCTCCGCAGCAGAGCTGCTGGCAAAACGTTTCGGAGCTGAGGTAAAATTATACTGCCATAATATCCGTGTGGCCGCAACCGGCATGGAAGCCCTGTACCGGCGGGCCAGAGAAGCCGGTGTAGTAATAGTAAAATACGAATCACCGCCAACAATTTCGGATAGAGGCTCTAAAAAAGTTGTGAGTGTGGAAGAGCCGCTAATCGGGTACCAAGTTGATGAAGAATTCGACCTGGTGGTTATGGCCGATAGCGCCATCGCAGATACCTCTGAGCTTCTTAGCCTCATCGAAGGGCTGCGACCCGGTCCAGCCGACGACTTACAGGCGGACAGCGTTTGGCTTTTGCCCACAAAGACAAACCGTGAAGGTATTTTCGCTGTAGGTTCGGCGCCGGATACAGATGAGCTTAGAGACCCTCAGACTGACGGATTAGCAACAGCGAACGAAATCCACGAACTGCTTAAAAACAAACAAATAGAGGTTCTCGATGACGCAGCGGTGGTCGATGAAGATAAGTGCGTTCTGTGTTTGACCTGTATGCGGATATGTCCGCACGCCGCCATCAGTATCGATATTGATAATAAAGCCGCCTCCGTTTCAGCGGTAACCTGTCAGCGATGCGGAATATGTGCAGCCGAATGCCCCACAGGAGCTATCCAATTGCCACGATATTCCGATGAGCAAGTAGCAGCAGAGCTTGGCGACAAACCTCAAATAACAGTTTTTGCCTGTGAGAATTCCGCTTATCCCGCGGCAACCGCAGCGGCAACTATCGGTTCGCAGTGGGGACAACAAGCTCAGCTAATTCGGGTTCCCTGCGCCGGGAAAGTTGACCTGCGAGATGTCTTACGAGCACTGGAATGTGGAGCACAAAAAGTGATGATTCTCGGCTGCCACCTAGAGAACTGCCAATATCTGGCAGGCTCAACTCGGGCTGCTAAAAGATTAGAACGCCTTAATAATGCACTGGAAAAAGCAGGAGTCGATAAAAAACGAGTAATTTTTGAGCAATTAGCCTCAGTTGAGCCGCATAAATTTATAGAGTATCTGTCTGAAAACGGAGTGTAATAACAAATGACTGCACAAATTATAGATGGAAAACAAGTGGCCGCCGACATGCGGGCAGAATTGAAAGACGAAGTGGCCAAACTAAAAAAGCAGGGCATTGTTCCCGGACTGGGAGTCATTTTAGTCGGCGAAGACCCCGCCTCACAGTCTTATGTTACCGCCAAAGAGCGTGCCTGCGAAGATATAGGAATTTATTCCGATGACAACCGCCTGCCTGCCGAAACCTCACAGGAAGAATTGATGGCACTGGTTGATAAAATGAACAAAGACTCGAAAATCAACGGCATCCTGGTCCAATTGCCCTTACCAAAGGGCCTTAACGAGGCCGAGGTCCTGCTTGCAATTGACCCAGCCAAAGACGTCGATGGATTTCATCCGATGAATGTGGGCAAAATGGTTGTAGGTGAAAAGGCGTTTCGGCCCTGCACACCACACGGCATTATTCAGCTATTGATACGCAGCGGTGTAAAAATTGAGGGGGCTGAGGTAGTAATCGTCGGAAGAAGCAACATAGTCGGCAAGCCACTGGCGAATATGCTTATCCAGAAAAAGCCCGGTGCAAATGCCACCGTAACCGTCTGCCATACGCGCACCAAGGACCTTCCCTCTCACACAAAGCGGGCGGATATTGTTATCGCCGCCGCCGGTAGGCCGAATACCGTTACCGCGGATATGGTAAAAGATGGAGTTGTGGTAATTGATGTTGGCGTTAACCGCGTCGAGGACGCAACAAAGAAAAAAGGCTATCGCCTTGTTGGTGATGTGGATTTTGAGGCTGTGAAGGAAAAGGCCTCATTTATCACTCCCGTCCCGGGCGGTGTAGGCCCAATGACAATAACTATGCTGCTTTATAATACGGTGGAATCGGCCAAAAGAGCCGCCGGCCTTGAGGTTGAATAATGATAGTCGCAGAACGCAAACCAATTGAGGAAATCAAGGGCTTCCTTGCAGGCCACAAACGTATTCTCGTTTTAGGCTGTGGTACTTGTGTTACCGTCTGCCTGGCAGGCGGCGAAAGAGAGGTTACAACTCTGGCTTCTGTCCTGAGACTTTCGGATAGTTTTGAAGTTGTAGAAAATACCATCGAAAGACAATGCGATGCGGAATTCTTCGCAGCCATAAAGGACCAGGTGGCATCCTGCGACGCAATCCTGTCGATGGCCTGCGGAGTCGGGGTCCAGATGGTAGCGAACGTCTTTGGGGATATGCCGGTTTATCCAGCCCTCAATACTATGTTCTGCGGCACCAACGACGGTGCCGGCCAGTGGTCGGAAAACTGCCTAGCCTGTGGCGACTGTAAACTTGGTATCTTCGGAGGAGTTTGTCCAATAACAAGATGTTCAAAATCACTAATGAACGGCCCCTGCGGCGGCTCCGTGGACGGCAAATGCGAAGTTGACCCTGACAATATTAAATGCGGCTGGCAGCTGATTTACGACCGGCTCAAAACGTTGGATAAGCTGGATGTATTGGCTGAAAATCCTCAGCCAAGGGACTTCAGCCAAACGCACGACGGCGGTCCAAGAAAATTATCAAGAGAAGATGTGGCACAATTGTAGCAATTGAAAATATGCTTGAAGTCTGATACTCGTTAACAATTGAAACTTAAAAATCTATAATTATGAAATCTGGCAGCAATCTTGAAAAGGTATTGGAGGCTGGTAAATTTGCGGTAACCGCCGAGCTTGGTCCCCCAAAAAGCGCCGACTTTGACCTTATTAAAAAGAAGGCGGAAATACTCTCCGGCTGGGTGGACGCCGTAAACATAACGGACAATCAAACTGCAATCGTGCGAGTATCAAGCATTGCCACCGGCAAACTGGCTCTCGACCTCGGTCTTGAGCCAATCATACAAATGACCTGTCGGGACAGGAACCGCCTCTCTATCCAGTCTGATATTTTAGGCGCATATCTTTTAGGCATTCGCAATATCCTCTGCCTGACCGGCGACCATCAATGTTTCGGCAATCACCCCACGGCAAAACATGTTTTTGACCTTGATTCGATACAGTTGATTCAGATGGTCAAAAATATGCGCGATAAAAAGATTTTCGCCAGTGGCGAAGAAATCAAGAATTCAAAAAAAGCTGAGGTCAAAGAGCCGCGAATGTTCATTGGCGCCGCCGCCAATCCCTTTGCCGACCCGTTTGAGTTCCGCGTCATCCGCCTGGAAAAGAAGATTAACGCAGGGACAGACTTTATTCAAACCCAGTGCATCTACGATATGGACCGCTTTGCCGAGTGGATGAGGCAGGTTTGTGACCGGGGTCTGCACAAAAAGTGTAAAATCTTAGCCGGCGTAACCCCATTGAAATCTCCGGGAATGGCCAGATACATGCGCGACCAGGTCGCAGGTGTCATTGTGCCAAATCATTATATCGAACGATTGGCCAAGGCTGGTGACCCAAAAGCCGAGGGGATTGAAATTGTAACCGAGCAGATTCAACAACTCCGTAAGATTGAAGGTGTGGCCGGCGTCCACATAATGGCTATCGAATGGGAACAAAAGGTACCCGAAATTGTTCAAAAAGCAGGATTACGTAATTGATGGCCAAAATTTTAGAAAACGAAAATCGAAAATTGGAAACTAAAAATGGAAGCGATTGAAAGCAAAAATCTTGATTCTCAGTTTAAATACGACGTATCCGCCCATCCCGGCGGAGAGAACATCAAGCTCTGTTTCGCCTGCGGCACATGCACTGCTGGCTGCCCCGTATCGGCTGTGGATCCAGAGTTCAATCCGCGAAAGATTATCCGGCAGGTACTGCTTGGAATGCGCAAGGAAGTTCTTTCCTCACCTGTAATCTGGCGCTGCGTTCAATGCTACTCCTGCACTGTAAAATGTCCACAGAATGTCAAGTTTAGAGATGTAACAAGAGCACTGCGCGAGATGGCGGTGGCCGAAGGTCATGCCGACGCCGATTTGCTCCAGGAAATCGAGCAGTTAGACGAATTCTCGCAGAAACTCAGACGCGACCTGGTAAATGCGCTCGTAACGGACAGGAACAAATTCAAAGAACTAAAAAATAAGGCAGAAGAAATCACCAATGCGTAAAGGCCAGGCGGAATACGAAAAATGATCGCACCTACTAAAAAGAAGCGTTCGGGAACTTCAGAAAAAGTTGGAGCTGTACTCGTAATCGGCGGCGGCATCGCCGGTATTCAGGCATCACTCGACCTGGCTGAATCCGGACAGAAGGTTTATCTGTTGGAAAGCTCCCCAGCGATTGGCGGCAACATGGCCAGGCTTGACAAGACGTTTCCAACCAATGACTGCGCGATGTGCATTCTCTCGCCCAAGATTGTCGAATGCGGCCGACACTTGAATATAGAAACAATTACCTGGGCCGACCTTGAAAAGATCTCGGGCAAGGCGGGCAATTTCAAAATAGAAGTTCGAAAACATGCCAGATTTGTTGACCCCGATAAGTGCACCGGTTGCGGCGAATGTGTTGAAACGTGCCCTGTAAGCGTGGCGAGCAAATTTGAAGCTGAGGTTGGTGAAAGAAAGGCGATTTTCCGCCCTTATCCACAAGCATATCCTAACGCATTTGTCATTGACAAGGGTCTGCCCGCTCCATGCCGAAATGCCTGTCCCGCCGGAGTAAATGTCCAAGGCTTCATTGCTCTTTTGGCCGAGGGTAAATTTGATGAGGCCCTGGAGTTGTACCGCACTCGCAATCCATTCCCTGCTACATGCGGCCGAATCTGCGACCATCCATGTCAGGTGGCCTGCAACAGGGACAGATTGGATGAGGGCCTGGCAATCCGAGATTTACATAGGTTTCTTGCCGACCGTGAAATTGACCAGGCCCGGCAAGGCCAGCCTCCAAAATTGACGGAGGAGGCAAAGGCAAGACGCCAGGCGGAGCTTGTTCAAAGAGGTGCAGGCCGGCAAGTGGCAATCATCGGTTCGGGCCCGGCGGGGCTGACCTGCGCCTGGGACCTGGCTAATATGGATTATAAGCCTGTCATTTTTGAAAAGCTCGATGTCGCAGGCGGTATGTTGCGGGTCGGTGTGCCACAATATCGCTTACCGATGGAGGTACTGGATTATGAAATTGAAGCAATAGAGCAAGCTGGTGTGGATATTCGACTGAACAGCCCGGTTGGCCCCGACCTGACATTCGACGATCTATACAGCCAGGGCTTCGAAGCTGTTTTTGTTGCCACTGGGACCCACGAGAGCCGTAAATTGGGCATTGAGGGTGAGGAGCTCAAGAATGTCTTTCACGGCACCAGATTTCTGTACAATACCAAGGCTGGACAGGTATCCGATGTGAAGGACAAGGTAGTAATAATTATTGGCGGAGGCAATGTAGCTATCGACGTCGCTCGCACAGCCCTTCGCCTGGGCGCCAAAGAGGTCCACATCGCTTGTCTTGAATCCCCGGAGGAGATGTTCGCTTCTGATGAGGAAATCCAGGCCGCAAAAGAAGAAGGAGTCATAGTACATAACAGACTTTCGCCAAAACGCTTTATCAGCCGAGATGGACAAGCCTCAGGCGTGGAGTTTAGAGAATGCCTCTCGATCTTCGACGAAGAAGGTAATTTTAATCCAGTGGTCAGACCTGGTTCTGAAAGTACTATGCAGGCCGACTCGGTTGTTGTTGCGATCGGACAATCGGTAGATTGGGAGCTGCTGAAAGCTGCCAGCGGTCCATTGGAAACCAGAACAGGACTTATCCAAGTTGATGGAGAGACATTAGCTACGAACGTCAAACGGATTTTTGCCGGCGGAGACGTAGTCACAGGCCCGGATGTTGCAGTCAATGCCATCGTCGCAGGCCATAGGGCAGCCACATCTATCGACCGATTCTTAAATGGTGAAGATATCCGGAAAGACCGTGACGATATAGAGCCACACCTTCTTCCGAAGGACTTGGCTCCGATGCCGGATCGTACCGACAACCGAGAGCTAAAAGTTTCTATGCCCACCTTAGCAGTGGACAAGAGGATTAAGGGTTTTGATGAAGTTGAACTTGGGTACAGTCAGGAGCAAGCTATTCAAGAAGCAAAACGCTGTCTGCATTGTACGGTATGCTCCGAATGTTTGCAGTGCGTAAGCATCTGCAAGGCGGAAGCCATTTGCCACCAGCAGCAGGATACAATTGAGCAGATTGATGTTGGTGCGGTTGTGGTTGTACCGGGTTTTGAAGAGTTTTTGGCCCGGCTCAAATATGATTTTGGTTATAGTCGCTATCCCGATGTCGTCAGCAGCATCCAGTTTGAGCGGATTCTCTCGGCCTCCGGTCCGTTTGCCGGGCACGTCAAAAGGCTTAGTGATGGCAAAGAACCCAAGAAAATAGCTTTCCTTCAATGCATCGGCTCGCGTGATATATCCTGCCGTAATGCATACTGCTCATCGGTGTGCTGTATGTATGCAATTAAAGAGGCAGTCATTGCCAAGGAACATCTCAAAGATGTGGATGTTACTATATTCTTTATGGACCTCCGCGCCTTCGGCAAAGACTTTGATAAATACTACGAACGGGCCAAATCGCAATACGGTGTGAACTTTAAGCGGGCACGAGTCTGTGATGTTTACGGGAAAAACGGCAATGGCGAACTAACGGTCAAATATGCACCCGAATCCGGACAGGTGGCTGAAGAAGAATTCGATATGGTAGTGCTATCTGTCGGTCTGGAACCCAGCGAGAAGCAAAGAAGGCTGGCTTCGCAGCTTGGTATTCGCCTCGAGCCCAACGGCTTTATCTGGACCAATTCTTTGCGACCGCTCGAGACCTCGCGCCCGGGAATATTTGTCGGCGGCACGGCATCCGGTCCGAAAGACATACCCGAAACCGTAATCCAGGCCAGCGGCACAGCCGGCAAAGCCTCACAACTTTTGGCCGACGTCAGGGGAACACTTACCGTTGAGCAGGAATTCCCGCCGGAGCAGGATGTCAGCGAGCAGGAGCCGCGAATAGGTGTGTTCATATGTCACTGTGGAATCAATATCGGTTCGGTTGTTGATGTGCCGGTAACAGCCGAATATGCCAAATCCCTCCCATACGTAGTTTACGCCGAAGACAATCTTTATACCTGCTCTCAGGACACGCAGGACCATATCCGGGAAATGATTGCCGAACACAAACTAAACCGGGTGGTGGTGGCATCCTGTTCGCCCCGCACGCATGAGCCGCTTTTTCAGCAGACCTTACGTGAGGCAGGCCTTAATCCTCACCTGTTCGAGATGGCCAACATCAGAGACCAGTGTTCCTGGATTCATATGAATCAGCCCGAAGAAGCCACCGAAAAAGCCAAGTGCCTCGTGTCGATGGCAGTAGCCAAAGTAGCTTTGGTTGAGCCTTTGGCAGCAGCGAGTCTGGACGTTACTCCTTCGGCCCTTGTAATTGGCGGCGGATTAGCGGGTATGACGGCAGCCCTGGGCATAGCCAACCAGGGATTAGAGGTCACACTGGTTGAACACCAAAAGCAGCTCGGCGGAAATCTCAGAAACCTGCGCTCCACATTTGCCGAGCCGAATGTCCGGGCCTATCTGGCGCACCTTCAAGAGCACGTGCAAAAACATAAAAACATATCTGTCTATACAGGTACTGAACTCGAGAGTATAGAAGGATTTGTCGGCAATTTCCAAAGCGCTCTGAAAACCGGCTCCAAAGAAACGAAGATAGAACATGGCGTCATTATTGTTGCTACCGGCGGAAACGAACACAAACCTGATGAGTATCTCTATGGCCAGAATAAGCGAGTTGTAACGCAACTGGAGCTTGAAGGTCTGCTCGCCGACAAAGAACCCCTGTCGGGGGTCAAAACGGCAGTCTTCATTCAGTGTGTCGGCTCCCGCGAAGAAGAGCACATGTACTGCAGCCGAGTCTGCTGCAGCAATGCTGTGAAAAACGCACTGAAAATCAAAGAGCTTTCCCCGGAAACCGAAGTTTATGTTTTATACCGTGACATCCGCACCTACGGCTTTAACGAACAATATTTCCAGACCGCCCGCGATAAAGGCGTTATTTTTGTACGATACGAAGCGGACAACAAACCCAAAGTAACAGGCAGGGACAAACTGAAGCTAACAGTACGTGAGCCGCTTTTGGACTGCGAACTGGTATTAGAACCGGATTTACTTATCTTGAGCAGCAGAATCGACCCCGACAGTAACAACGAATCGCTTGCTCAAATGCTAAAGGTCCCGATGAACGAAGATGGATTTTTGTTGGAGGCCCATGTAAAGCTGCGGCCCGTCGAATTCGCTACTGAGGGCATCTTCGTAGCCGGCCTCGCTCACAGTCCGAAATCTATGGCTGAAACAATCGCCCAGGCAGAGGCCGCTGCAGCAAAGGCCTGTACCATTATCTCAAAGGACAAATACGAGGCCGAGCCGACGATAGCCGCCGTGAACGACGACCTCTGCGACGGCTGCGGAATCTGTGTGCCGGTGTGCGAATACAACGCACTGGAGGTTGTGGACAGACCGGGCGGCAAAGAGGAAGAGAAAATCGTACAAATCAACGAGGCGATGTGCAAGGGCTGCGGCGGATGTGTCGCCGCCTGCCCCAGCGGTGCGATGGAGCAAAAGGGATTCAAAGACGAACAAATGCTCGCAATGATTAAAGCTGCATTAGTTGACTAAAGCAGAAACAGTGGTACGAAATACGAGATGTGAAATGACATTTAAACCCAAGATTATCGTTTTTTGCTGTAACTGGTGTGCATACGCCGGAGGCGATTTAGCTGGTATAAGCAGATACCAGATTAAACCATATTTTCGTGTTATACGGACTATGTGCAGTGCCCGCGTTGACCCCGCATGGATTATGGAAGCTTTTCGGCTGGGTGCCGACGGCGTGATGGTGGCCGGCTGTCACCCGGGCGACTGCCATTATATCGGCGGCAACTATCGAACAAGAAGACGCATTGCCATGCTGCGTTCGTTATTAAAACAGTTTGGGCTCAATGAGCAGCGTCTGGAACTGGCCTGGATTTCCGCCGGTGAGGCCGAAAAGTTCGCCACCACTATGAACAGCTTTATTGAGCGCATCACCGAGATTGGTCCCAGTCCTTACCGAACCAGCGCCGCAGACTCCCGCCCCGCAGGTGTAGCGAAGGAGGCCGCAGATGTCTGAGAAGATAAAAATCGCCATAGCCCAGGGTGCTACCTGCTCCGGATGTGATATCGCAATACTCGATTTGGATGTCGAGCTTCTCAAGCTTTTCGAAGTAGCCGACCTTACATTTGCACCTCTGATGACCGATATAAAATACAAAGACGTCGAAGCAATGGACGACGGTGAAATTACTATATGTCTGTATCATGGCGCCGTCCGCAATAGTGAAAACGAGCATATAGCCAAACTCCTACGAAAAAAATCGACGATTATGGTCGCTTACGGCGCCTGTGCTGCCTTTGGAGGCATCCCCGGCCTGGCTAATGTCACCACAAAAAGCAAAATTCTTGATACCGTTTATGAACAGACTGCAACGACGGTCAATCCGGAACACACCCGCCCACAAACACATTATGTAAGTCCCGAGGGTCACGAGCTGGAGCTGCCCGAGCTGTACGAGTTCGTAAAGACCTTAGACGACGTTATTGATGTGGATTACATCATCGGTGCCTGCCCGCCCACAAGAGAAATGAACATAAAGCTCCTTGGCGTTGTGCTTGATTTTGTTCAGGGCAAAGCCGGTCTGCCGCCAAAAGGAATAATCTTAGCTTCCGAAAGAACTCTCTGTGATGAGTGCCCCAGGCAAAAACCCGATAAGGTCTTTATTGATGAAATCAAAAGCGTCGATTATACGGAGCTGGATCCTGAAAAGTGTTTCCTTGAGCAGGGTATAATGTGTTTTGGTCCTGCCACTCGTGCCGGTTGTGACTCCAAATGTATAATTGTTAATATGCCCTGCCGTGGATGTATGGGGCCTACAGCGGCTGTGCTCGACCACGGCGCCAGTTGTCTCAGCGCGTTCACGTCGATATTGAAGGTCAGCGGCTCAGAGTCGGAACTGCCGGAAGAAGAAATTGAAAAACTGATGGCAAAAATGCGCGACCCGCTGGGAACATTCTACCGCTTCACATTGCCGAAATCGCTCCTGCAGCGAGTGGTAAAAGAAACATAAAAATAAAACGAAATATGAGAAACGAGCTATGAGCTATCCAAAGCTTGAAGACGAAAAATACACGGTAAAGGAAAAAATTATTCGCATAGCCCCGGCCACTCGACTGGAAGGCCACGCACAGATAAACGTCTTTCTCGATGACCAGGGCGAGGTCGAGGATACTTACTTCCAGGTCGTCGAACTGCGGGGTTTCGAGGAGTTTTGTAAAGGTCGTCCGATTGAGGAAATGCCGCGAATCACAACCCGTCTTTGCGGCGTATGTCCCTGGCCGCATCATCTGGCATCAACAAAAGCCCTGGATATGGCATACAATGTCGAACCAACACCAGCCGCCAAAAAACTCCGCGAGATGGGTTACTGTGCCCATATGCTGCACAGTCATATTGCTCATATCTATGCATTGGCTGTAGGGCCGGATTTGATATGCGGCTGGGCAGCAGAACCCGGGGAAAGAAACGTCATTGGCGTGATAAACCTCGTCGGTCCCGAAATAGGAAAAAAAGTCCTGGTCAACCGGGCACACACCCAGTTGATTCAGGAAATTGTCGGCGGCAAAGCTACACACCCCATCTTCGGATTGCCCGGCGGAGTATCCCAGCACCTCTCCGAGGAGAACCGCGACAAAATCGCAAAAATGGCAGATGAGCTTCTCGAATTCGGCAAGTTCACTCTCCAGGTCGTTGATGATTTTATTCTCAAGAACAAACAACTGGTTGATGTCATTGTAAACAAGGACCTGTTCTACCACGAAACCTACTACATGGGAATGGTCAACAAAAACAACGAGCTTAATTTCTATGACGGTGACATTCGTATCATCGACCCGACCGGCAAAGAGTTCGGCCGATACGGGCCCAAAACCTACCTCGACCATATGGCTGAGCACGTCGTGCCCTGGAGTTATCTCAAGATGCCGTACCTGCGCAAAGTAGGCTGGCACGGCTTTAAGGACGGTCCGGATAGCGGCATTGTGCGGGTAGCTCCGCTGGGACGCTTGAATGTAGCCGATAGAATTCCCACGCCCTTGGCTCAACAGGCAGCCGAACAACTCTTCAGTGTCCTCGGCGGCAAACCTGCACATTTCACACTTGCCTTCCATTGGGCAAGAGCAATTGAGCTTATGTACGCTGCTGAAAGACTTAAAGAGCTGATTGAAGACCCCCAAATAACCTCCAAGAAAGTTCGCAATATCCCGACCGAAAAGCCCACGACCGGCGTCGGTATCATCGCTGCTCCTCGCGGCACGCTCATACATCATTACGAATGTGACGACAACGGCTTCATCAAAAAACTCAACCTTCTCGTCGCTTCCAGCATCAATTACCCTGCGATGAATCTGTCGATGAAAAAGGTCGCAAAAGCGGTCATCCACAAATCCCAGGTCAGCAACGGCATCCTGAATCTGCTGGAAATGGCATTCCGAGCTTATGACCCTTGTTTTTCCTGTTCGACTCACGCCCTGCCGGGTCAGATACCCATGGAAGTCAACATTTTCAACAGCAAAAAGGGACTGATTAAGACCGTGAAGCGTGAATGAGTGGATGAGTGGATGAGTGGATGAGTTTATGAGTGAAAGAGTAAGCATATCAAGTAATTTATGCATCTACGCATAAACCCATTTACAATATTTGAAATATGAAAACGCTGATACTTGCTCTCGGCAATCCAATCCTCTCAGACGACGGGGTGGCTCACGAAGTAGCCGACCGCCTGGCAAAACGTCTAAAGTCCTCATCCACAACAACGAATCCTGCCCTGAGCGAAGTCGAAGGGACGCAATACGACATAATTAAGTCTTCTGCTGCAACAATGGACATCATTCCCAAACTGGCCGGCTACCATCGGTTGGTAGTGGTCGATGCTGTTCAGCTTGGCTCTGCACCCCTTGGCACAGTGCACCGCTTTAGCCTTACTGATTTGGCCTCTACTGTCCACCCAAGCAGTCCACACGATATCAATTTTGCAACAGCCTTCCAGATGGCCAGGCAATGGGGATACCATATCCCTGAGGATGTTCGCATCTATGGAATAGAAGTGAAAGAGCTGTCCAGATTTTCCCAGGGCTGTACACCGGAAATCACAGAAAAGCTACACGAAATAGTTGAATATGTCCTCGGCGACCTTGCAGGAAATTAAAAATTGTGTAGCAATTTTTTTTAATCACATATCCAATAATTTTACTTTGTATTGCTTGACATCATTTAACTTTTGCATATAATACCCCATTCCACTCTGAAAGGTTTATAACGCTTTATTGAGGAGAAAAAGTTTTGAAAAAGATGATTTTGTTGACTGTCGTGTTTTTGTCGACTGTGGTGGGAACAGCCCAAGCCGAGGAAGGCCAATTGGGTGTTACTTTTAATTTGACTTATGTCAGCAGGTGGATGATCAGAGGCAGTCAGGTCTGGGACGATAGTGGCAGCTTTTTTGAAACCATCGACCTCGATCTCTGGTCCACCTGTTTCGGTGTATCTGTGATACATCGCAGTGCAGCCGGTAGTAGCTGGTTAAACAAACACAGAAATGACTGATAATCTTTCGTTTGTCCCGGGGATATCTCAGATAACAATGGACAAATCAGTCAATCCCAATAAAGACGTAACGTATTGCATCCTGAGTATGAAGTACAAATTCTAAATAGGATTTTTTCAGTTGACATTTTCGAGAGACCCGGATAGTAATGTGAAAAATTTATCGTTACTACTCAGGGGGAAAGTAAGAATTCGCCTGGTGGCATTAAATACAGTGTTTTTAGAACCAAACATATAATTCGTCAGAGAGTATTAAAATAAACTGTTAAAGTACAATAATCCTCAGTTACTAAAAGGAGAACGTTATGGCACAAGAAAAGGCAATTGACTCTCTTATGACAGAAAAGCGGACATTCCCACCGCCGGCATCAATCAAGGCCAATGCTTATATAAACAGCACCGAGCAATATCAACAGATGTGGGAAAAATCAATTAAAGACCCGGACGCTTTCTGGTTGGAACAGGCAAAAACCCTCTCATGGTTTAAGGAGCCAACTAAGAGCCTCCGTTATACATGGGACACGAAAAGTCGAAAAATTGAGCACACCTGGTTTGCCGACGGCGAGTTGAATGTTACATATAACTGCCTCGACCGTTATCTCGGAACACCAACCGCAAAAAAAATTGCAATTCTTTGGCAGGGTGAAGCCGAAGACGATGTTAAGAAATTCACCTATGAAGAACTGCACAAACATGTGTGCAAATTCGCTAATGTCCTCAAATCAAAAGGTATAGAAAAAGGTGACCGCGTCGCAGTTTATCTTCCAATGATACCTGAACTTCCGATAGTAATGCTTGCATGTGCCCGGATCGGTGCTATTCACTCGGTTATCTTTGGTGGATTCAGCTCCGACGCCATCGAAGGGCGTATCAATGACTCAGACTGCAAGATGCTTATTACTTCCAATGTTTCGCTGCGAGCCGGCAAGCACATCAAGCTAAAAGATATTGCCGACGCCGCACTGGAAAAAACACCTACAATTGAAGATGTAATAGTCGTTAAAGTCAATGATGACCCCTGCCACATGAAAGACGGCAGGGACGTATGGTATCACGATGAGATGGCAAATGCAGCCGAACAATGCGAAGCCGAACCTATGAATGCCGAGGACACGCTGTTTATCCTTTACACATCCGGCTCAACCGGAAAGCCCAAGGGTGTCGTCCATACGACAGGCGGATACCTGATGAACATCACCCTCACTCACAAAACAATTTTCAACATTCACGATGACGATATTTACTGGTGCACTGCCGATATTGGCTGGGTCACCGGACACAGCTACATCGTCTATGGCCCGCTTGCAAACGGCAGCACATCATTGATGTTTGAAGGCGTTCCCACCTATCCGGACGCGGGCCGTTTCTGGCATATCTGCGATAAATTCGGCGTTACCGTTTTCTATACAGCTCCAACAGCCATACGTGCTTTGATGCGCCTCGGCGAAGAATGGCCCGCTAAGTACAAGCTCGATTCGCTGAGGGTTCTCGGCACAGTCGGTGAGCCGATAAATCCCGAAGCCTGGATTTGGTATTATGAGAAAATCGGGCGCAATCGCTGTCCGATTGTCGATACCTGGTGGCAGACCGAGACCGGCGGCATCTTAATTACGCCGCTGCCCGGCGCCCATACATTGAAACCCGGCAGCGCATCTCTGCCATTTTTCGGCGTTGACCCGGTTGTTTTGCGCGACGATGGCAGTCAATGTGACGTAAACGAAGGCGGCAAGCTGTGCATACGCAAGCCCTGGCCCGGAATGATGCGCACAATGTGGGGCGACCACGACAGGTTCATTGATACATACTTTACTATGTATGACAACATTTATTTCGCCGGCGATGGATGCCGGGTTGATGAAGACGGCGATTACTGGCTAATGGGCAGAATCGACGATGTGGTCAACGTATCCGGCCACCGCATCGGCACCGCCGAGGTAGAAAGCGCCCTTGTCAGCCACAATAAGGTTGCCGAAGCCGCCGTGACGCCAATGCCCCATGAAATCAAAGGGCAGGCTCTGTATGCATTTGTTACGCTTGTAAAAGGCGTCGAGGAAAGCGAAGAGCTAAAGAAAGAGCTTATTATGCACGTCCGAAAGGAAATCGGCCCCATCGCGGCACCGGAAGCCATTCAGTTCGCACCTGCACTTCCGAAGACCCGCTCCGGCAAAATTATGCGCCGAATCTTACGCAAAATTGCTGAGAAGAACACGGACAATCTCGGTGACATCACAACGCTCGCAGACCCGCACGTGGTCGAGGCTCTGATAAAAGGCAGAGGTGAATAAACTCGCATGCCTTAACTGATTATAAACAAGCCGGACGTGTGTTTTAAAGCACACGTCCGCTCTATTTCCAATTAAGGGACCATATTTATGAGCCAAGAAATAGCAACGACCCAATCAGAAAATAAACATCATGGCTGGCGTATTACGTTTGCAGGAATGGGTATTAATCTCGCACTCGGAATTTTATATACGTGGAGTGTTATAAGCAAGCGGATACCCGAGGACTGGGGCTGGAATGAGGACGATAAATCCTTACCATATATGTTCGCCTGCCTTATCTTTTCGCTGATTATGGTACCCGCCGGCAGAATGCAGGACAAAATCAGCCCACGCATTGTGGCCACAATAGGAGGTATCTTAGTCGGACTCGGATTCATAATTGCCAGCATGACAACATCCCTTATGGTCTTCGTCATTGGCTTTGGAATACTGGCCGGCGCGGGTATCGGATTCGGCTATGCCTCTGCAACGCCGCCCGCAGTAAAGTGGTTCCCTGCATCAAAGACCGGGCTTATCGCGGGAATAGTCGTTTCAGGTTTCGGACTGGCTTCGGTATACGCCGCTCCACTGACAACACTGTTGATTGCTAATCTCGGTTTCAAGACTGCGATACTTCTGCTGGGTATTGCATTTCTGGTTGTTGTGGTTAGCCTGGCTCAAATATTAAAGCCGCCCCCGGAAGGTTATATTCCGATTAGCTCTGAACTAAGAAAGCCGGATGTTGAATCTAATAATAAGAAAAAAGATTTCTCTCCAAAAGAAATGCTCACTACCTGGCAATTCTATTTAATTTGGTTCATATATGTATGCGGTGCCGGTGCAGGTCTTATGGTCATCTCAAAACTTGCCGCAATTGCAGACAAACAGGTTGGAATAACCATGGGATTCGTGCTGGTGGCGGTGCTTGCCATAGGTAATGGGGGCGGACGAATACTGGCAGGTATGCTCAGCGACAAAATCGGTCGCAAAGCAATGATGTTTATCTGCTTTGTAGCTCAGGCCTTTTTAATACTTCTGCTCTCAAGAGCAACCGGTGAAAACGCCCTTGGGACGATACCCGCAATGGCGATTATATCAGCGTTCATCGGCGCAAACTACGGGGCAAACCTCTCGCTTTTCCCATCTATCACTAAAGATTTTTATGGTCTGAAGAACTTTGGTGTAAACTACGGCCTGGTATTTACCGCCTGGGGTGTCGGCGGTTTTATGCTGGCAAAGCTCGCCGGAGCAATGTATGTCAAGCATCAAACTTTTGCAATCGCCTATTACGGCGCTTCGGCACTACTGATACTCGCTGCGATAATGACAATATTCGTCAAAGCACCACACCACAAACTCGAAACTGCCGAAGTGTAATACCAGTTATAAATTGAAATTGTTGATTAGCCGACTAACGCTTTGTGGCTGCTCAATTGATGAATCCAGATGTATTGGAGTTCTGGATTCCGCATCAAAGCCTGCCCTGAGCAAAGCCGAATGGGTGCGGAATGACAATTCTTCAAATCATACATCACAAACCACTACTGTCATTCCCGTGAAAACAGGAATTTACAACTAAAGTTTGTGAATTGGAAATATATTCGCCTTAACTGCTTCTATTGTCGCCTCTATCACCGGCACTACTGTTTCGCGTTGAGTCTGGCTAACAACAAGTGCCCTGTCCCGCAACCCCCCCTGCCAGTCCGTACTTTCGAGCATAACACCACCGACGGCTTGACTCATATCACTGCCGCTGTCGGCCCCGGCAAGAACGCTCCAGGCCAAAGCCCAGGCTCTGACGGTATTGCTGACATTGTAACCACCGCCGCCGGTTGCAAGGATGGGTTTATCAAAACTTAACAAATGCTCGATGATCTCAACATAAACATTATTGGTCAGATACAGATGTGCAAGCGGGTCGCCCGCAAGAGCATCAGCCCCCAGCTCAAAAACAATTACATCGGGATTATATGCAGTAATTAACGGCAGGGCTATACTCTCGAATGCCTTTATATACACTTCATCGTAAGTGCCGGCCGGGAGAGGGACATTTATACAGTAACCCTTACCGCGGCCGGTACCGATTTCATTCTCAAAGCCTGTACCGGGAAACAGTGTCCTGGGATTCTCGTGGAACGATATGGTCATCACATCATTACGGTCGTAGAATGCATACGCAACGCCGTCGCCATGATGAACATCAATATCAAGATACAGGACCCGCTTTCCTTCTTCAGCCAAGACCGTACAGGCCAGGGCCACGTCGTTGATATAGCAAAAGCCGGCCGCTCGTTCCGGCCATGCGTGATGAAATCCACCGGAAGGATTAAATGCCGCGCCTGCAGAACCCGAGAGAATCAGCTTAACGCCGGTAAGGGTAGCTCCGGTAGCCAGGACCGCATAGTCATACATATCCGGAAATACCGGACAATCCAGCGTTCCGATTCCCATTTCCAGTGCTTCATTATCCCATCGGCCTTTTGCAGCGGTTTTTAATGCGTGCAGGTAACGGGCGGAGTGAAACTTCTTCAGAACGAGTCTCTCGGCAGGCACCGGCGATGCTTCACTTCTGCCCTCTCCGGACAGGAGGTCCATAGAATTTACAATCTTCCTGACCTGAACAGCCCTGTCGGTATTAAACGGGCAATCCGACGGATAGCTGAAATTCTCTAATTTCGGCGAATAAATAAAAACAGATTTTTTCGTTCCCAAATTTACACCTATTGTCGTCGGCCCATCAAATCGTACGAAATGTGATATGCGTCACCATCAAATTCCGTGTTCACTTTGTATCCTGAATTATGAAAAATAGCCAACATCGGCTTATTGCTCGGAAGCACCGTCGCATAAAACTGCTTCACACCGCGAAGCTTTGCAATCTGCGTAATAAAGTCCAGCAAAAATGTCCCCATCCCTTTCTGCTGCCACTCATCCTGGACTACAAAAGCCACCTCCGCGGCCTGTGTCTTCGGGTCAAGAAAATACTGGGCAATCGCAACAATTTCTTCGCCCGAAACACCCGGCACACACCCCACTATGGCAAGATCATTCTTGTAATCAATATTGGTCAGCCGCTGAATGTCACTATGCGGAAAAGACACCGTCCTTGCCATATACCGGGTCTGAACCGACTTCTCACTCAGCGAATACAGCATTTCCGACAGTAAAGGTTCATCCGTCGGTTTGATAGGCCTAAAGAATATCTCGGTCCCGTCTTTCAATGTATCATAATGCTCGATCTCTTCAGGATACTGCACCTGGTCCCATGACAACTCAATCTGGTCCTGGTATATATAATTCTTGGCCTTCGCCGCCTGCACCAATTCCTTTCTGAACTTCGGGTGCGCTATATTAATCAAATCCAACACGCGCTGCCTGATACTCTTTCCGTGCAAATAGGCAATGCCATACTCAGTGACAACATAATGAACATCGCCTCGCGTTGTCACCACGCCGGCGCCCTCCGTCAGGTGCGGAACAATTCTCGAAACCCGGCCGTCCTTTGCGGTAGAAGGCATCGCAATTATGGCCTTGCCCCCCCGGCTACTTGCCGCACCGCGAATAAAATCAACCTGCCCCCCGATACCGCTATAGAATTTGTGCCCAAGCGAATCCGAACAAACCTGTCCGGTCAGGTCAATCTCCAGCCCAACATTGATTCCAACCATTTTGTCGTGCTGAGAGATAATATTCACGTCATTGACATATTCGGTAGGATAAAACTCGAAAAAAGGATTGTTGTCGATTAAATCATACAACCTTTGCGAGCCCATACAAAAACTTGCCACAATCTTTCCCCTGTTCAACGACTTTTTTGCACAAGTAATCGCCCCGGATTCAATCAGGTCAATTATCCAGTCGCTGAACATCTCCGTATGAATACCAAGGTCTTTCTTATACGCCAGATAATCCGCCAGTACATGCGGTATACGTCCGATACCACACTCGATTGTGCTGCCGTCCTCGACAAGTCTGGCGATATTTTGACCGATACGGCGTAAAGTTTCATTCGATTCAGAAATAGGAATCTCGATTATGTTCTCATCAAAAGGAACCATCATATCAATAGTATCGACATGAATGAAACTATCCCCAAAGGTTCGGGGCATACGGCTATTGACCTGGGCAATTACATACCTCGCATTGCCGGCGGCTGATTTAACAATATCCACAGAGACTCCAAGACTACACAGCCCGTTTACATCGGGCGGCGTCACCGAAATCAAGGCAACATCGATGGGAATCCTTCCGGTTTCAAATTCATTAGGTATCTCTGACAAAAAGATTGGCGTATAATCTCCAATACCTTTTTGTAAAGCATCTCTAACATTGTCAGCTATAAAGAAGGTGTTCATCTTAAATTTCTCGCGGAACTTCTCATCAGCATATGGAGCGGCGCCCATCGTAAGCAGGTGAATAATATGAGCATCGTAAATGTGGTCGGAATGTTCAACTAAAGCGTTGACAAGATGCTGTGGTATGCCACATCCGGTCCCAATAAATATACTGTTGCCCGGCTTAATCAGTTTAACCGCCGCCAAAGCTGTACCTATTCTGTTTTTATATTTTTCTTTCCAGTCAAACTCCTGCATAATCATCCTTCCAAGCTTATCCTCGCATCAACTGCAATCGGCGTTGTGCCCTGAGGACCTACCACATAGGGATTTATGTCCATCTCCCGAATCTGAGGAAATTCCGTAACCAACTGGGAAAGTCTTTGTAAGCCTTCGGCTATCGCTTCTATGTCCACACCCTCCTCGCCGCGTACCCCTTTGAGAATCTGGTACGTTTTTGTGTTAATGAGCATTTGCTTTGCCTCTTCAGACGTCAGCGGCGCCAGGTAAAAGGACACATCCTTAAGGACCTCTACCATTATCCCTCCCATTCCGAACATTATCAAAGGACCAAAATGCGGGTCACGATTCATTCCGAGAATAACCTCTTTCCCGCTCTTGCACATCTCCTGCACAAGAACACCAAGTATATTAGCTTCTGGGCGTTTTTTGGGTATTCGATACATCATCAGGTCGAAAGCATCCTTAACTTCCTGCTCGTTTTCCAGACCAATCCTCACTCCCCCAACATCCGATTTATGCAATATGTCAGGGGACCAAATCTTCAATACGACCGGGAATCCTAATTGTTTGGCAATGTTCGCCGCCTGCTCGGCTGAGGTTGCGATGGAACCCTTCGGAGTTACAAAGCCGTATGCTTCGAGTATTTCCTTTGATTCGGTCTCACCAATATCCTTTGTTTTCTGCCTCTGATGCCTTTCGATAATGCCTTCTACCTTGCGACGATTTACTGGAAACAGCTTTACTACCCTCTTCGGTCTCGAGCGCCATCTGACATAGTTAGCCATTACTTTGATTGCCGAAACGGCACTGTCGGTGGCGTCATACTGGGGAATTTTCCCCTCTCGTAAAATTCTTACTCCCTCAGCCACCTTCTTTGCTCCAAGAAAACATGCAAGAATCGGCTTGAGGGGCTTTTGACGGGATGTATTGACGATTACTTCGGCAGTAGCCGCAGCTTCAGTCATTGCCTGCGGGGTCAGCAATACCAACACTATATCCACGTCTGGATCATCGAGAATAACGCTCAACGCAAACTCGTAGCGTTCAGCCAGGGCATCTCCCAAAACATCTATGGGATTATATAAATTGGCAGCCGGCGGCAGCTCAGATGCTAATTTGCTCATAGTCTGGTCATTAATCTTCGCAAAGGTAAGCCCTTTTCGCTCGATGGCGTCAGCAGCCATAATTCCAGGCCCACCAGCATTGGTGATAACTGCAACGCGAGAACCGGCAGGCAGCGGTTGATTTGCAAAGGCCTGTGCATAGTCAAACTGCTGCTTGATTGAATCACAGCGAATGATTCCCGCACGCTCAAATGCAGATTCATAAGCGGTCTCGCTGCCGGCAAGACTTCCAGTATGAGAGGAGGCTGCCTTTGCACCTGCTTCTGTTCCACCGGATTTCATCAACAGTATAGGCTTATCGTGCGAAATCCGTTCTGCTTCCCTTACAAATGCATTACCGTCGCTAATGCTCTCAAGATAACCGGCTATAACTTTCGTATCCGGGTCGGCACCTAAGGCTTTTATCACATCTAATTCATCTATATCTGCTTTGTTACCTATGCTGATAAGCTTACTAAAACCGATACCGTCTGCATTAGCCATATCAAGGATAGCTGCAAGCAGAGCCCCTGATTGCGAAAGATATGCTATGCTGCCGACCGCGGGAAGATCACCTCCGAAGCTGGCATTTAGCTTATTTGCCGGTACTATCACTCCAAGGCAGTTCGGGCCGATGACCCTGATACCGGCTTGTCTTGCGGTTTGAATAATCTGTTCCTCAAGCTCCCTACCCTCTTTGCCGACCTCTTTAAACCCGGCAGTAATAATAATAACTGCCCTTGTCCCAATCTTTGCGCACTGCTGCATAATCGCCGGCACAATCTTCGCTGGAACGATAATAATCACCAGTTCGGGAACTTGTTGAATCGATTCGAGGTCCGGATAGCACTTCAAACCTTCAATTGTATCGGCCTGGGGATTAACCGGATATATCTTACCCTTATACCCTGCCCCCATAATACTAACTAAGATTTCGTACCCAACCTTACTTTTCTGGCGGGATGCTCCAACTATAGCAACAGATTTAGGATTAAAAAAACTCTCAAGACCCATACAGACAAACATCCTTCCTAAACTAAAAGCGCTCTAAAAACCAAGGTATTCTATACTATAACGCGCCCTATTGCAAAGCTCTCTATCGTTCATTTAGTCTGCACAGGATTATTCATCAATTTACCCCCAAAGGGGAATCGTGGCAAATTCAGCGAAAAGTAATTACAAAGACAGATCACCCAATCTCTTCTTATCCATTTCATAAAAATAGAAAGAAGAAAATACCAAACAATTTATTCCTTCACGACCATCCACTTAAGACGTGGCTCCTCGTCTTCATCGACTACAGTTGCTTGCCATAACTTCAGCGGTATGTTTGGCGTACAGCCGTGCATAACCAGAAAGCGATTATCAACATGGTCGTCCAGCTTGACAAAGATATGATGACCCGGGGAGGAGGGAAGCAGTGAGTGGGCCGCATTTGCTATCTTCTTGAGTCGCCAGATATCTAAGTTTATGGTATCCTCACCAAAGAAGACCGTGGGTTTCGATGGTAGTAACATGTTTTGGCTCCTTTCAATTCAAGGATCTTTACAATAGATTTATATTTTTCAAACCAAGACGAGCAAAATAACTACCCGGCCTATTCCTTTCGGGGCAAACATCTAAATTGAGGATTTGTATCACCGTTGACCACAGTCGCTTCCCATACCTCCAAAGGTAGATTCGGTGCGCTGGCAAGCGTGACCAGGAAGTAGAAATGCCTGCCCAAAAAGTGGTCTAACTTAATAAAGATATTGTAACCTGGGTCTAAAGGAAGTAACGGGTGGGCCGCTTTTGCTATCCGATCGAGACTCCATTTTTCAGCGATGATGGTATTCTCATCAAAGAAGATTCTTGATTTTGTTGAAGGTGGCATATCTATCTCCTTTCGATGTCTAAAAGTCGAATTCTAACTTATCATAGTTGCTTCATGAACCGGCATAAAAGTCTCAGAGACTTGTATGGGCTTATAATAGCAGCATCATATTTAAACAACGGGACGTTTCGCGTCGATCCAATTGTTATCAGGAAGTGGTTGTTCTGACGGCCACCTGATTCGATAAAGGCATACAGCCCTCGACTCCCATCGACTAAGCTCCGGCCTGCGCTTGCTAACTGCTTGAGCTTCCAGTCCTCCAAATTCACAATACTTTCTTCGAAAAAGACAGCAGACTCCGGTAACACAGACATTTCTTGTCCCTTTCGACAAACGATTTTTCCAAACAAAACTAAAATATTTTTACAATTGTTAATATACCCAGAGCTATTGAAAGGATGGCGATAGCTAACTTCAGTTTTTTCGTGTTTATAATTTTCACGCTTTTGGCAGAAATAGGCACCGATAATACAGCTCCAATGACGATATAAGGCGCAAGGCTCCAGTCAACAGGATTTGTACTGATAAGAGCATATGCAATGACTCCTACTAAACATGTTAAACCTTCCGATAAAGATGTAATCCCGACAGCACTCTTGCCCTGGACTCCCGAGAGAATTTGGCCGCTTGTCACAATCGGGCCGTAACCACCACCACTCATACCTTTGTTGAAGGATGCAAGAAGACCTAAACCAACAATCTTTTTTGAAGAAAACCTAAAGTTCTTATTATAGAAAATAAGAATAACTAAGCCCATCGAGATGACGAGAACACCAATATATAACTGAAGCCAGAACGTTGGAATATTAATGGCTGTAAAAACAGCTGCTATCGTACCTATAATGCTGCAACTCGCCAGGAGCAACACGATCTTCGAGTCAGAGGAAAGAGTATGTCGTAAACCATGAAAAAAACCATAAGTGTGTATCATGCCTTTAATTTTAGATACATCCATGGTCTTGGGTTTTAAGTTGACATTCCCTTCGAAGTGATGAAAAAAACCCGCCAAAACTCCGCTGATTAGCTCTGATAGCAAAACTGCCGGCACAATCTGCATCGGAGAAAAACCAACAAGCAAAAGACCGGGCGTAAGAGTCGTTCCATATCCCATTCCCAGAGTCGAGTCAACATACTCGCAAATAAATGCACCGATAACTATCATAACAATAAACCACAATGCTAACTCCATCTCACAACCTCCCAAATGAAAATTAGTTTGTAAGTAAGTTGCATTGTAAATTCTTAGACAAGATCGGATAGTTTTAAGGCTTCGAGCCTTTCAGAAATATAATCACGGATTTCCCAAAAAATCTTCATAAGTTTCTTCTCTTTTGACAAAGGCGTATCAGAGAAGAAGTATTTGCTAACTGACGACGTAGCAGCCAGGGCACCATCCATTAATCTGATTATCTCTGCTATACTTATTTGAGACGCCGGCTTTGCTAACTTGTATCCGCCACTTGCGCCTCTTTTGGTTTTTATGTAGCGATTCTGTCTTAGGATAGTGAATAAAAGCTCCATGTACTTCTTAGGAATATCGCACTTCGAACATATTTCTTCTATCTTTATGAAACCATTTTCTTCGTTACGCGCTATGTAGATAAGTGCCAGTATCGAATATTCACTTTTTGTCGTTAGCTTCATTTAAAAACCTTTTATTCTATAGTTTCTCTATAGACAATATATAAAATACTAAAATTCCTGTCAATACAAAATTTAATTTTTTCCTATTATCAGCCATCTCACAATGTCTTTTCTTTTACTTCCGAGCCGTTTTTAACCGGTTTTGAACATTTTTTCTAAAAAAGGGCAAAATCAACCAGCTAATCTAACCTGACCTCACCTGCCTAACAGCAGGCACCGAAAAAGTTTTGTCATATTATTTGAGGTGCACGCACAACTTTTTATTTATATAATAGAACCAAAAGGCTTAAGGACTATGAAACAATCATCCTTAAAAGATTTGGAACAAATTCCCGGCGTGGGCAAAAGAATCGCTCAGGATATGGCAAATATCGGCATCCACTCTGTCGGCCAGCTCAAGGGTCAGAACCCCGATAAACTTTATCACAAACTCTGCGATTTTAAGGCAAGTCCGGTTGACAGGTGCATGCTCTATGTACTGCGCTGCGCGGTGTACTACGCATCAAACACCAAACACGACCCGCAGTTATTAAAATGGTGGAATTGGAAAGATAAGAACTATTGAGCATTGTGCTATCACAGCAACATTGGGTGGCACCCTCAAAGTTGTTCAGGAAGCACTCCAGGCTGATTCATGATTTTTACATTTTCCCGTTAGGATTTCCACTCTTTACTGATTTTGGAATCTCACTACCCGACCTCGAACGTCAAAACCGTTTTCACGTCGTCTCGCAGGGAATTGTGAATCGAGCAATAACCTTCGCCCTTCCGCAGGATATCCAACCGCTCTTCAATATACTGCCAGGTAATCACCCATCCTCAAATTGTTGACACACGCTAACATAATGCTATCACCTACAGGCTTGTTCTCTGATTCACAAAGCACTTAGCATCGTCCAGTATTTGATAACATTAATTCATCAAAAAGCTTATGCACAGAGATATTTGCTGATAGTGCTAAGCAGAACACCTGGTTTTTCAGCTTTGTCTACAAACTCGTCAGCTTCAGTAAGCAAACCATCCAAACGAGAAGCAGTCGTCTCTCCCCATCTGTGAGTTACTCCGCTAAAAATAACTATGGGCACACCCGCCAGTGCCGATTCGCTTTTAAGGTCCTCGATAGCCGTATATCCATGCTCCCCCCCCATTATTATATCCATAATAATAAGGTCAGGCTCCACTTCTAAGGCCAGCGTCTTACCCTTCTCTGCGGAAGAAGCCGAAAGTACTTCCCATCCTTGATTTGCGAAATGTGACTTAAAAGCTGATATAACATCCTCATCATCTTCTATCCAGACGATCTTTTTCTTAGCCATAATATTCTCCTACAAATAAAATGCTGTTTCCTGCATAAATCTTCAGAAACCCTTTTGTATCTGAAAGATAAAAGAATTCCCGTTTTCTCTTGGCTCAACCCATATGTCCCCACCATGTTTTGCGATAATTTCTTTGGTAATAAACAGTCCCAGACCCGTGCCCTTTACCTTCTTATCCTGGGGGACACTGAGTCTCGAGAATCTCTTGAACAGTCTGCCTCTATCTTCTTCTCCAATAGGTCGGGAGTCATTGTAAATTTCAACCTGGACTTTATCTCCGAGATCTTCAGAGTTCAGCACTATCTTTCCTTTTTCAAACCCATATTTGACTGCGTTGCTGACAAGGTTATTTACCACTATGAGCAACAAATCAAGATCGCCATTAACCCTGAACTCAGGTTGAATATTGTTGTTGACTTCCATCTGCTTTTCGGCTATCTCTCCAGCAAAAGTCTCCAGACAACCATCGAACACATCTTCTCTCAGGCGCACTTCTGCCTTATTCAACCTAAGTTCGCCTTTCTCTATCCTGCTTAGATCAAGGAATTTCTTTACAGTTTCCATGAGGTAGTCCAGGATTCTTGTAGCCGACTCAAGGGCTTGCTTCTGCTTGGAATTTATAGGCCCAAAAAGACCGTCGCGGACAGACATAGCATTCATATTTATAGTGGCCAGCGTTCCTTTTAGCTCATGTGACACAAAACCCACCAAGTCGAGGTAAGTCTCGTTCAAAGCCGCCAATCTCTCTTTCGAAATTATTAGACTGTGCTCTCTTTCACTAAGCCGTGAAGACATCTCATTGAAGGAGGCGGCAAGCGCGTTCAGCTCACTCGTCCCGGTCTTCGCATCAATCTTATATCCGAGATTTCCTTCGGAAAGTCTATTTGTTCCCGTGAGCATCCGCTTAAGAGGTCGAGATATAGCTCCTGCAAGTACTAAGGCAAGTGCACCCGCAAGCAAGGTGGCGATGAAGGCCATTGCCAGAAAAACAAAGAAAGTGCTCCTCGCCATATCAATAAAAGGCTGCTCGAGGATACCAACGTAGAGTATTCCGATGATTTCTCCGTCTATATTCCTGATTGGTTCATAAGCAGTTTTGTACCAAGCAGTAACCACAAAGGCTCTGCCTATCCATGGTAATCCTTTCACCAGAACTTGCTCGTTTACTTCTTCGGAAACTCGAGTGCCAACTGCGCGTGTTCCATCTTTTGCTTTGACGTTGGTTGAGATGCGCAGGTCACCTTGAAAGATAGTCACAGTGCCAACATCTTTTCCCTTATATTTACCCCCCTGATATACCGTCTCTTTGACCTTGTCAACGATCTTGTAGTTCCGATTAATTAAATTGCCGCCGTACAGCACACCAACGAAGTTGCCATCATACCCGAAAACAGGCGCGGCAGCCTTTATCATCATTCCCGAAGTCTGCTCAGTCTCCCGGCTCGGCTTTGCTTTTGCAGTAGGGATAAATTTTATATGCGCCCGCTCAACCAGCTCCGCCCCCTCCTTTAAGAGTTCCTCCGTTGGTACTATGACTGTGCCGGCAATTATTTTCTCATCCGACATGACCCTGCTTACAAGCTCATCCTGTGCTTGATTGTCACCACTAACAGACGGATTTCGAGACCTAACGATAACCTGCCCGTTTTTGTCGGTAAGAGTCAAAATGTCCAGGGACTCTGTCTTTCTTATCTCCTCCAGCTCCTTCTTGAGCCTTTCATTATCGTTATTAACAATGGTATCTTTTATAAAAAACCTCAAAGCAGTGAATCTTACTACATCTTTGAGTTTTTCGCTCTCTTCATGATATATCTCCCTTGCAGAGTTCAGGTCATTCTTCACTTTATCCTGTTCTCTTTTGATGATGTCGTTCTCAATGACATAGTACCAAAATACAGCCACTGATATGGCAAAAACCATAATAACGCTAAAGAACGATATTAGTATTCTTGTTCTAAGCTTTCTGGTTCTCATTCCCTATACCTTATTTTTAGCTGCACTGTCGAGTATCGCACTGAACAACTGCCTTATTGTTTCTCTATCCTATTGCCCCCGCTTCTGAAAACGTAAACTCAATTAAACGCTTTCCATAGGCCCTGCCCAACTATAACCACCTCGTTACATTGCATCAGGCTCGAAATGAAAGATTATTTTCTCAGCTCCGGCGTATCCGGCTCAATGTGCACCGTAATGTTCACCGGACGGGTAATCTGCTCATCCAGAGCGTTTTCCAGACTTTCAGATATTTGATGAGCGGCGGCTACGTTCAAATCCGGGTCAACAAGGATATGCAGGTCCAGAAAAACTTCTCTGCCGACCGTACGTGTCCGCAGCTTGTGCCACTGGCGTATTGAAGAGTTGGCGTTAATCACATCTCTTATACGCTCGATAGTATCTGAATCGACGGCACCTTCTGTCAGTTCACGCAGCGAATCGCTAACTACCATGACTCCCACCCAGATAATCATCAGGCCAACGGCAATAGCAGCGACCTGGTCGCCATGACCAAAACCAAATTCCAGCGATATAACTCCTATCACAACCGCTACTGAACTTAAAGCATCGCTGCGGTGATGCCAGGCATTGGCATAAAGTGCGGGGCTATGAGATTGAATCGCGATTTTTTGAGTGGCTCTATAAAGCCACTCTTTAGCGGCAATTGAAACTATCGCGGCTATGAGAACTGCGAGCCGAGGGGCGGTAACTACGTCTCTGGCTATCGCCATAGTGGCGTAGTAAATCATTACCCCCCCTACAAGAATTAAGACTAATGCAATTAACCCGGCTGAGAAAGTTTCCGCCCGCCCGTGCCCGTAGGGGTGGCTCTGGTCAGGTTCTTTCGAACCCAGACGCAGGCCCAATAGCACAGCTACATCAGTGGCTACATCAGAAAGTGAATGGACCCCGTCGGCCAACAGTGCCAGCGAACCTGCTAACGAACCAATGACGACCTTGATAACTGAGAGGGCAATATTTACTACGATGCCAATATATGTGATAGATTTTATTTGCCTGCTGGCAATTGTATGTTTGTCGTTGCGCATCAGCCTATCAACCCAACACTTCTTTGCGTATTTTCAAAACCACATCCACGTATTTTTCAGCAGTACGCCGGTCTTTCGCCTCAACGATAATCCTCATTACAGGTTCGGTATTACTGGTTCGCAAGTGCAGCCAGCCATCGTCGAAATCAAATCTACAGCCGTCGCTTATATCGAGTTTTGCATCGGTGAAAGTTTTTTTCGCCGAATCCAGGATTCGCCGTGCCTGCGATTTATCCGCGGCGAATTTATCTTTGCTCATATAATAGCCACCTATCTCACCAACCAATTGGCCTATCGTTTTTCCTGTTTCAGCCATCAACTGCAGAACAAGAGCGATACCAACAAGGCTGTCGCGGACCGGACCCACTCGCAAATCAATCACACCCCCGTTACCCTCTCCACCGATGATACAATCGTGTTCTAACATCGCCGCGGCAACATTGGCCTCGCCGACAGCAGTACGAATAACCTGACCGCCGGCCCTCTCAGCGATATCATCAATCATTCTTGAAGTCGAAAGATTCGTGGCCGCTTTACCTGTTCGCTTGCTGAAAACATATTTTGCCGCCAAAGCAAGAGAATACTCCTCGCCGATGTAGTTCCTGTTTTCGTCAACAATTGCCAATCTGTCGGCGTCCGGGTCCTGAGCAAAACCGATCTCGGCTGCTTTGGTTTTTACTATTTCACAAAGGCCCCTTAAGTTCTCGGCAGTCGGTTCAGGCCCATGAGCAAACGAGCCGCTCGGCTCATCGTTTATCGCAAAAACTTCACAACCAAGTTCAGCTAACATCTTTTTAGTAACCCGCCCACCAGCTCCGTTGACGCTGTCCAGAACAACTTTGAATTTTTTCGCGGCGATTGCCCCCCTGTCAACAATCGCCAAAACCTTAGCGATGTGCGTAGTATCGGTCTGCTCGCTGGCAGTTACTTTACCGCAATCAGACGAATTGACAAAACCAAAATGTTTATCGAAAAAATATTGCTTTATTTGTTCTGCTGCATCGCTCGGTGGAGCAACACCGTTGCTGAGCAATAGTTTTATGCCATTGTATTGGGCAGGATTATGCGAAGCTGTTACAACTACCCCACCTGCACAGCAAAGTTCCCTCAACATAATGCCTACGCCGGGCGTCGTTACTACCCCCAAATCAATCACGTCAATCCCTACCTTACACAATCCTTCTGCAACAGCGGAACCAAGCTCTTGGCCGCTGGGTCGCGAATCCCTCCCAATACAAACCGACAATCTATCCTTTTCTCCCGCGTAGTTCTCTTCTAAAAATGTCCCGAACGCACAGCCGTAGTCAGTAGCGACAGAAGCATTAAATTTCTCACCCACGATGCCTCTCATTCCACTGACACTTATTATTAACTGTTCAGCCACATCGAAAACTCCATGTGCCCATCGCAATAACGCAACGATTATGTCATTGCGAGCGTTTTCTCACCGTCATTGCGAGCGAAGCGAAGCAATCTCTTTTATATTTAGGAGGAACCTGCGGTTTCACCGCAGGTTCCTCCGACAAGTTACAAGCATCGAGCCTTTGTCATTCTGAGCGCAGCGAAGAATCTCATCACTCACCACTCACTAATTAACCACTCACCATCCTGCGAGTATCGAGCATCAAGAATTAGTCCAGTTTGCAGACATAAATCTCGTTCACGAACTCAAGCTGGCCGAGCTCTTCAATCGCTTTTGCATCGGGTTCCTTGTCGAGACTGACGGCAAGAATAGCCTTTCCCTCTGCCGGCTTTTGCCCGACGCCCATAGTGCAGATATTGATATTATGTTTGCCGCAGAGTGTTCCGACCGAACCGATTACGCCGGGCTTGTCGTCGTTAAAGATAACCAAAACCGCCCCCTGCGGCGTCATTTCAATATTGAACCCATCGATTTCAATAATTCGCAGCAGCTTCCCACCAAAGACCGAGCCGGTCACCGTGCGTGTAACCTTATCCGTAACGACCTTGGCGCTAAAACTTGCAGAGACGTCTTTGGACTCGGTATTTTTGGTCTCGTCTATGCTTATCCCGCGCTCTTTGGCTAAAACTGGAGTGTTGACCATATTCAACGGCATTTCAAAGTGTTTTTGCAGCAACCCAATCACAAAATTAAGAGTAACCTGTTCAATGGCCATTTCGGCAATCAAGCCGCGATACTGCACCTCAACTCCCTTGATTTGGCCCGGCCCAATCGTGCTGACAACGGTCCCGATTCGCCGCGCAAGTTCTGCATACTGGCTAACAATCGGCGAGACAGCACCAGTCGTCGACGGAGCATTAAGGGCATTCTTGACCGGCCCGCCTTTGATAGCATCAACAAGGATTTGAGCTGCTTCGACCGCAACCTCAATTTGGGCCTCTTCTGTGCTCGCGCCTAAATGCGGCGTAACAATGCAATTCTCAAATTCTGAAAACCGTGTATTCTCCGGCGGCTCCTTGGGATAAACATCAAGAGCAGCACCGGCGATACGCTTCTCGGTAAGGGCATCATAGAGTGCATCTTCGTTAATAATTCCCCCGCGTGCGCAATTGATTAACCTAACAGTCGGTTTCATCTTTTTTATTTGTTCTGCGCCAATCATATTCAAGGTCTGCTCATTCTTCGGCACGTGAACGCTGATATAGTCAGCTTCCTTGAAGATTTTCTCCAGGCTATCACTTATCTCAACGCCGATTTTTCCCGCATCAGGCGGCGCGGCTAAGGGGTCAAAGCCCAATATCTTCATATTGAATCCTTTTGCCATTTCTGCCACAGCCATACCTATCCTGCCCAATCCTATCAAGCCGAGCACTTTATTGTTCAGCTGGTTACCCATATATTTTTTTCTGTCCCAGGCGCCCTCTTTTAAGCTGTTGCAGGCCGGCACAACATTTCGGCTCATCGCAAGTATTAACGCCATCGTATGTTCAGCGGCACTGAGGGTGTTACCGCCGGGCGTATTCATAACCAGGATCCCCTTTCTTGTGGCCTCATGGATGTCGATATTATCAACACCTACGCCCGCCCGGGCGATTGCCTTTAATTTACCGGGACTACTCAAGACCTTAGCCGTAACCTTCGTACCGCTTCGGATGATTAAACCGTCGTGTTCACCGATAATCTTAGCTAATTCATCTTCGCTTATACCGGTTTTAACAACAGCCTCAACGCCATCCATCGATTTGAGTAAATCGATACCTTCTTGTGCAAGTTTGTCTGTAATCAGAATTTTAATCATTGTCCAATTCCAAAAAATAATTGTTCCATTTTAAAATCCATATTTTAGCCGGACTTCTAATAATTGCAAGCGCAGAAAATTTATGGACACATACAGAAGTGAATATGTTACAAAGCAAAGCGTGGCAACCTCCTTCTAAATAATCAATATCGTAGATTTACCTTTGCTCAAAAGCCCGCCCCCGGAAGGGCTTAATCAATTATAAACGCTCATTAAATCCTACAAAGAAAACTATAATTCTCTTAGCTCAACTAAAAGAATTCTACCCTAAGCCACATGCTGAGCAATGTCGAACGAGCAGTCGAATGTCCAGTCGAATCATCCATCACCCAGCTATTTCTCATTATCCACCCATTAAAAACTCACTACTCACTTGTGAATTTTTTTATAAATTTAGCGATCTGCCCTTGACTTTTCGAGCCTTATTATTGATTTGTTTTGGTTGATTGGGCATATTTCGTCAAAAAGTACGTATTTTTTAATTTATCTGAAAAAAATGCCAAAAAATACGATAAAACGCTCATTTTCAAAATCGTTTTAAACCATCATAAGCATTTATTTATCATATACTTGTAAAATTTTTCAAAAATGTCTGAAAAACTAAATGTCCATACACTTACCCCTTCACGTGCTCTCTTAATCAAAAATTCGCTCTGACCCATAATTCCCATACTACCTATTTTTACGCATCGCTGCCCTCTATATACACTTCTTGCCCTCGAATTACCATCCTTTTTTCGTAAACAGTAGCCTTTCGTTCTTTAAGCGTTTAATAAAATTTTCCTACTTTGTATAGCTATTTATTACAGCCGGCAAAACGTCAAAATAGGCATCTCTTGCAGTCTGAATAACTAAATGTCCTATGGATAATTTATTTGTCAAAAAGGTTTTGATGTCGTATAATAGATTGGATTCAAAAAGAAATAGTTAAAGGGAAGACTCTGATGGGAAAGATGAAAGAAGCACAGAAGCTCCCTCCTGTAGAGCAGTTAAGGGGCAGAACACTCGGCAGAATACTCATTAAAATGGGTGCGCTGAGCAGAGACAAGGTCCATGAATGCCTAAAAATCCAGAACCAACGGCAAGGCGTAAAAATAGGCCAGATTTTCCTTGAACTGGGTCTTATCGATGAAGTCCAACTACAAATGGCACTTGCGGCACAACGCGGAATGGAATATGTGAGCCTTGATGGTGTTGATATTCCTCCTGATGTGGTCGAAAAGGTGCCGGCGCAAATGGCAAAGACATACCACATCGTACCAATTGAATACAATCGAGAACAAAATGAATTGACCGTTGCCCTTGACAGCCCCGATAACTTCAGAGCTACCGACGATCTAAGCACACTGATGGGTTTTAAGGTCACTGCGAAGATAACCGACCGTGATGTATTGGAAAGTGCTTTGACGAAATATTATGAGACAAAGGACGAAAATATCAATGAGCTGATAGATGAAATACAAGGTGACAGTTTCCTTGCGGAATTTGAGGGCAGAAATCAAAGTATTGACCTGGATGAATTGAAGGAACTATCCGAATCGAATCCCGTGAAAAAACTGCTGAACCTGGTTTTGCTGCAGGCGATTCGTGACAAGGCCTCGGACATCCATTTTGAGCCGTTTGAAAATGAGTATAAGATGCGTTACCGCATTGATGGTGTGCTCTACGAAATGGTTCCTCCACCAAAATACATTGCTGCTGCTCTTAGCTCACGTATAAAGGTTATGGCAAACCTGGACATCGCTGAGAGACGTCTGCCGCAGGACGGCCGAATATCACTGACGGTTGAGAGCAATCCCATTGACTTGCGTGTTAGTGTTCTGCCGACAATGTTCGGAGAAAGTGTTGTATTGCGTGTTCTGGATAGAAGCCAGGCCATGTTTGATTTGGGAGCACTTGGATTAAGGCAGGTTGAACAGGAAATGATCCGTAAGCTTATACACAAGCCTAACGGTATTATAATTGTTACCGGCCCTACCGGATGCGGCAAAACTACCACCCTTTACTCAGCTTTACATGAACTTAATGATATTGGGACGAAGATAATTACCACTGAGGATCCGATAGAATACGACATTGACGGTATTGTTCAGGTTCAAATGAAACCGTCTATTGGCCTGGTATTCGCAAGGTGCCTTCGGTCAATTTTGCGTCAGGACCCCGATATTATATTAGTTGGAGAGATTCGTGACCTTGAAACAGCAGAGATTGCTGCTCAGTCCTCTCTGACAGGCCACATTGTATTTACCACCCTGCACACAACCGATGCCCCAAGTTCGATAGCACGACTTTTAGATTTGGGGATTGAGCCGTTTCTTCTTACCGCTACTATTGAAGGCATCGTCTCCCAGCGATTGGTGAGGAAAATATGTGAAAACTGCAAAACGGCATTCGAGCCAAGTGAAGCGCAATTAATGGAGTTACAACTTACGCCGGATGATATTAAAGGTAAGAAGTTTTATTATGGCCGTGGTTGCAGCAAGTGTAATGGTACCGGTTATAGAGGTCGAACGGGTGTTTTTGAGATTATGGTATTCAATGATGAGATACGAGACTTGGTTATGAATCAGGCTTCGACGGCGGTTCTGCGTGCGGCGGGTCAGAAAGGTGGTATGAGGCTGATGCGTGAGAACGGCCTGGAGATAATATATGACGGCATTACTACTATAGACGAGGTCGTAAAAGAAACGATAATGGAAGAAGCATAGATATGAATCTGGACTTAATAGATAATCGTCCATACAAAGGAGGTATTTAAAATGCCGGTTTTTCAATATGCAGCGCTGGATGCACAGGGCGTAGAGATAAAAGATGAGATAGATGCTCTCAGCCAGAAAGAAGCGATAAGCAAGATACGCAATATGGGATATTTTCCCACGAAGGTCCGTGAACGCGGTGTGGGGAAAAAAGCGGGAGCGAAAAAAGCTGCTGCCAGGCCGACACGCAAGCGAGGTGCCGGCGGCAAGGTCAAAATCAAATATATAACACAGTTTGCAAGACAGCTTTCGACGCTCCAGGATGCGGGCCTGCCCATTTTGCGGTCGTTGAGGATTCTCGAGGAACAGCAAAAGTCGGGGACATTCAAGAGGGTTATCGGTTACGTAGCCGATGACATTGAGGGCGGTTCCACGCTCTCGGAAGCTATGGCCAGATACCCCAGAACCTTTGACCGGCTGTTCACCGGTATGGTGGCGGCAGGTGAGACCGGCGGTGTGCTGGACCTGATATTGTCTCGTGTGGCTGACTTTATGGAAAAGGCCCAGAAACTCAAATCGCGAGTTAAAAGCGCAATGGTATATCCGGCGGTGGTTCTGGGTGCGGCTTTCACTATTCTCTTGCTGTTGATGAAATATGTGATACCGCAGTTTAAGACAGTGCTTGAGGAGATGGTGCAAGGTGAATTGAATCCTGTAACGACTACAGTGCTCGGCGTAAGCAACTGGATTGCAACACAATATGGCTGGGTGGTCATAATAGGCATTCCGTTTGGATTAATTTTCCTGCTCAGGATTGTAAGGAGGTTTCACGCCGGCAGATATGTTCTGGATTCCTTCAAATTGAAACTTCCGGTTATGGGGCAGATTACCAGTAAAGTGTCAGTTACAAGGTGGACAAGGACACTTGGAACATTGATTAGTGCAGGTGTGCCGATTCTGGATGCCATTACTGTTACGCGTGAGACTGCGGGAAACGAAGTTTTTGCCAATATGCTCAACAATGTCCACAACTCCATCAGACAGGGCGACACGTTTGCCGGCCCGTTACGGCAGTCTAAAACCGTTGACTTAATCGTCTCCAATATGGTTGCCGTGGGCGAGGAAACAGGTGACCTGGACAAGATGCTTTTGAAAGTAGCGGACAACTTCGATGAGCAGGTTGACGTGCTGGTTGCCTCGTTAATGTCGATGCTTGAGCCGATTATAATTATTGTGCTTGGCAGTATCGTTATGACTATCGTCCTATCGGTATTTTTGCCAATGATACAGGTAATTACAAGCTTAGGCTCGCAAGCATAAGAACCGAATTAATAAACGAAACCTTTAACTGAACAGTAAGGAGAAAAGAAATGAAGTCAATTGTCAAACAGTCCAACAGAAAGGCGGCATTTACCATTATAGAGCTGCTAACGGTTATGAGCATTATTGTAATTCTCATAGGCGTTCTTGTGCCGGCGTTGAGCAACGTCAGGAAGTATGCCCAGAAGGTCAAACAAATGGCGCAGTTTAACAGCATGCAGTCTGCCATAGAACTTTTCAATAATGAGCACGACGGTTATCCACCTTCCGGTGCGATGGACGGAGCCGGTCAACCCTACTGTGGTGCAATGAAGCTTTGCGAGGCAATGATGGGACGGGATTTGTTAGGCTTTCACCCGGATTCTGCCTTCAGAGCAGATGGTATGGATGTAACCGGCACAAGGGATATATACCTGCCAACAAAAGAAAATTTGAGTGCTCGACTCGGACCGTTTCTTCAGCTCGACAATGCCAATGCCTATAGGCTGGTAGATATATACGGTCCCAGTCAGACAGCTCCTTTCCAGGAAAATATTTTTGTTTTATGCGACGTATATACACGTCAAATGAGAACGGGTATAAAGTCCGGCATGCCTGTACTTTACTACAAGGCAGAGACGTCGAACAACCTGCATGACCCCAACACCGCGCCAACGCCTCAGGACAATATGGGTAATATCTACAATTACTGGGACAATCACGCTTTGGTTAATCTCGGTAAGGCGTGGGAAGAAGCAGGTAAAGCTACGACACATAGTCTTTCAGAACCTGCAAGGTTCTACAGAAATACAAGGAATGAAAAGATTATCACGGTGCGCCGACCTTACAGGACTGACTCTTACATACTGATATCAGCAGGCTATGATGGCGAATACGGTACTGCTGACGACATATGTAATTTTGAGTGGAAATACAGAGAATGACGGCTTCGGGGAGATGGAACTTTGAGTGTTTAGTTGTGAATTGTGCGAAGATTCTTCACCTTCGACCTTTCGGCTTCGCTCAGGGCTGAAGGCTTGTTTCGCTTCGGATGGCAAAAAGGCATAGGAATATAAAGAGGGAATAACTGTGAAACGAAAAAGGACAGGATTTACAGTTGTTGAGCTGTTAGCGGCTCTTGGGATAATTGCGCTGATGGTCGGGCTTCTTATCCCTGCTTTAAGTATGGTGCGCAACACGGCAAGAGAGACAAAACAAAAGGCACAGTTTACGACAATCGAGCTGGCTCTAACGGCCTTTAAAAACGACTATGGTGACTACCCTGGGTCTGACTGGCCATTACCGACGGCGCCGGGGAGTGGTTACTGTGGCGCACAGAAGCTCGCCGAAGCCCTTGTAGGCTGGGACCTGTTAGGATTTCATCCGAAATCGGATTTCAGGTCTAATGGGCGTAATGACGATGGAGAGTTCATATATGATGCTAACAATCCCATTTTTTTTGACCAGAGAAGAGGTCCGTATCTGGAGCTCGCCACCTTCGATGCTTTTAGATTAGGTAATATCTCAATTCGTGAGCCCGGCTTGTTTTTTGATACCAGGCCTTTGGCACCGAATACTTTTGTACTTTGCGACGTATTTGGCGCAAGGACAATAACGTTATCTAACGGCAAGACGGTCAAGGCGGGGGCGCCAATTCTTTATTACAGAGCAAACACTTCAGGGAAAACAATACGTGATATTTACAATGCTCAGCACAACGACGTCCTTATTCAGATAAAACAGCAGGCAGACAACATAGAGCAACCCTTATCCAGACCTGCCGGTCAGTTTCAATATTTCTATGATTATATCAGAGACCCGAAGATAAGCGCCAGACCCTGGCCTTACAGGCCTGATTCTTACATATTGATTTCAGCGGGGGTAGATGGTATTTACGGGACAAGCGACGACATTCGCAACTTTGGAAATTAAGCCCCCCATAACAAATTGCTCGCTTTAGTGTCTTGTCATTCTGAGCGAAGCGAAGAATCTCGCTATCTTAGGCAAGGGACCCTTCGCGGAGTTTGCCCTTGAGCGAAGCGAAGGGCTCAGGGTGACATAGAAGATTTTAATTGAGCAAGCTAAAGCTATGAAAAGTTACAAATACAAGCATGGCGTAACCCTTGTCGAGATACTGGTCGTGGTAGCTATAATCGCGTTGCTGGCTTCAATGGTAATCAGCATCGCCACTCGTATCGATAATCAGTCCAAAGAAAGGTGCCTCGAAAGTACTTTTGCGCTGCTGGAAAGCGCGTTGCAGGAATATCACGAATACACAGGTAAATTTCCTGAACAGCCTGAAAAAGATTTTATAAATGCGCTTGTACATTCGGAATATCTTTATAACAAGCTAAGCTTGATACCGGAGTCTCGGAAGATATTGGAAAAAATCGCCGATTCCTTGCTAAAGAACGAATTCGGAACTGCTGAGACGCCATTGGAGATATATGACCCGTGGGGGATGGTGCTGGATTACAGATATGTTCCCGGTGATAATTTCCCGGAACTGGTATCGGCCGGGCCGGACAAAATTTTCGGCACTGCTGATGATATAAATAACAGGTGACAGAGGACAGATAACAGAGGACAGAGGACAGAAAAGAATATTGAATATCGAACAAGGAATATTGAAGTAAGAAGTTGAGATTGCTTCGCTTGGCTTCGCCTGGCTTGCAATAACAATGCTATGAACCATAAACCACAAATCAAATCCGGTCTTACATTGACAGAAATGGTGGTTGTTATCGCAACCATATCGCTGCTCGTTGCTATTGGTTTGCCGGTTATGCGTGTGATTCGTGAGTCATTCGAGTCTGGGAGCGGCGGAAAGAGTATGATAAGCGCCGCTTTGTCCAGCGCCCGTGCTATCGCTGCTAAGGAACAGCATTACGCCGGCATACGGTTCCAGCAGGATTTGGCCGGCAACCAATATATGGTCTTTATAGTGCACGATTTTGAAAAAACAGGTTTAAATCCTGGTTTTCGGGCGGTTGAAGGACTTAAGCCAATAAAGCTGCCCAGGAGTTTGGGTGTAATGGATTTGATGGTCAGAATCAAACACGGTACACATTGGACCGACGCGGAAGACCTCCTCGATGAGCCGCTTAAGGCGGCCTACCTTGATGATACGAATCCGCAGAATTTTGGGCTGGACCGAAAGAATAAATACATTACGGATACGTCCAGTTTTTCGATTGTTTTCTCGCCGAGCGGCAAGCTGATAATACACGATGTTCGCGTGAGAAACAGAGATGGAATTTACCAGCCAAATAATGTCCTCTCCGATAAAGTATCGATGGATAGTGTCTTCAATTCCCCTGATAATATAACAAATTACGGGGTGGGTATGTTCATTCAGGATGACTATGCTGAGTTGGGTTTGGGGGCGGAATCGAGCCGAAACATGTTCGTTATCTATGACAAAATCCGGTTTGATAAATTAGGCCCGACGGAAAGGTTCAATTATTTAAGTAGTCTGGAACTGGTCTATATAAATCCATACACGGGGACGATAATTTCGACGGATTGATGAGCCTATGAGAAATACTCGACAATATAATGGTTTTTCTCTTACCGAGGTTTTGTTAGCTGTTGGCACGCTCGCCATCGGGATGCTTTTCATAAGCGGCACATTCCTCACCGGTATTTATTTTGCGACCATTTCCACTGAGCGAACCACCGCGGCGGTAGCAGCCGACGAGGCCTTTGCAAAAATCAGGTTGTACGGCTTTAATTTAACTGACCCGAATCTGGTGGCTGACGAACTGACACCGTTCGAAGTGTTAAATCCCATCGCCGCTGACGAGTTTGCATATCCTTCGACAAAGCGCTTGGCCCAGAAGCAGTATTACTGGTCTGCGTTGTGCAGGCAAGTGAATTCTACCCTGACTAACCGGCTTGTGCAGGTAACAGTTTTTGTCAGCAGAAAAGTTGGTAACAGAAGCACGTATCCGGGCGGGGCGCAAAGGCCTGTTCCGGTTAAGCTTAGTGTTTCAATTGTTACCGGGGCTGGCAACGAAAATAAGCTCATGATAAACGTGGCGGGTGAGGAAACTTTCATCAATGGCGGTTGTACGATAGCGGATAACCAGACAGGCCGGCTTTATCGAGTCCTGCAGCGTGATGCCGCTACTCCTAACATAATCATGCTCGACAGGGTTTGGCAGGGTGGGCTGAGTGATTCGGTGTGGGTGGTTCCCCCACCTCTCGGCGGCGGCAGATACCCCTGCATTGCGATATATCAGAAAGTAATCAGATTTTAACCACAGATTACATAGATTAAAGAAGTGATTCCACCGTAGGTGGACATGTGATATTGATGAGTGAAGATTAACTGTTTCTGTGAACTATGAATTACAAATCACGAACCAATAAAGCCTTTACTTTAATTGAGCTTTTGGTGGCTGTTGGGATTCTGGCTGTAATTCTGTCTTTTGCGAGCGTGATTTTCAAGGTCAGCATTGGAGCTCATCGCACTGCAATCGCGAACGCTGAAATTATGCAGAAACTGCGGGCCATTACCAATCAGCTCAATACCGACTTTGAAGGCCTCAGGAAGGACGGGGAAATTTTCGTAGCGTGGGTGGCCAAACCGGTGACTGCCGCTGATTATAAGGATAACGACCTCGACGGGTATGAGAGGTTCGACAGGATAATGTTTTTTGCGGATGGTGATTTTCAATCTTATAAGGTTAACCCGACGGTTCGCGGCAACGTTGCAAGAATCTGTTATATGATTGCCAGGAAAGGTATTGTCAGGGCGGAGGGGCAGGACAGAACCAAGCGGGTGCTTGCAAGAAACGTGCATATATTAACGGCTGACCCGAGCCTTGCCGATTTTTTGGACCCCAACAGCTTCAGTGATGCACAATGGTTTGAGTGGAACAACCGGTATGAGTACGACAAGATATCTTTAGAGGGCTGGAAGGAGATTGCGTGGGAGAACAAGAAGAATATGCTCTCTGCTATGAGTGATATTACGGTTGACACCAGTAATATCAACGAATCAATCAGGGGAGTGACGGTTGAACCGGCGGACGCGAATTCAATCCATATGCTTTTTTGCGAGGGCGTGGGAGAGTTCAAGATTCAGGGCTGGTATGACGCCCAGCAGCAATGGTTACCTGAGGTTGACCCAGATGGTGACGGGGATTTGGCAGATACACACTTCTTCTTCTCTGACCCAAATAGTGTTCCCGGAGTGCTGTATCCCTATCCCTCTACCGGAGTGGTAACTATGAACAACATCAATTATCCCAGAGAGCAGGTGGATGAGGCGCATTTTAACGCTATCCCGGGGCTTGGACGGGCGCTTAAGTTCACTTTTACGTTATACGATTCCAAAGGCATTATAAAAGAAGGCATGACTTTTACTCACATTGTTTATTTAGACAAGTAATTTGATAAAAAATGAAAACAGTAAACAAGAAATTTCGTAGGAGTACGTTTTCTGTCGGCTCGGCCCTTATCCTGGCGGTGGTCTTGACCAGTCTTTTGGCTATTGTCGGTGTGCTGTTTGTAATGATTACCCGTATTGACATGATAGCAACATCGGCCATATCGGAAAATAAAGAGCTGGAGTTCGCGGTTGAAACAGTCATCGCAAAGATATCGCAGGAATTGGCTTCAGATGTCCCCGGCTCAGCAGCAGAATATCAGGATTATCCGGGACCGGAGGATAAATGGCTGGCGAGTCTTGAGCCTTACGAATCGAACGGTGATTATTACTGGCGGCAGATAAGCGACGTTACAGGATATTTAGCCGGCTATAGCAGTGACATACAGGCAAAGGTTGTGGGTGAGTATGACGCGATAACCGATTTCAATAATCTGGTTGCTAATGCCGATGCCGACGGTGACGGTGTGGGCGATTCAAAGTGGATTAAACTTGATGATATGACCTCCGGCAAAGGCAAACCAATTTATGCAGCCATCAGAATTGCTGACAATGGGGCAATGCTAAACGTCAATACGGCTTATAAATTTGACATGAGCGATCCTAACGCAACTATATTCGACATCGACGGTTCAAGCCAAATGCAGATAAATCTTGTGGCTCTGGCCGTCCGAGGGGACAACCCTCCGACCCCGGCGAAAGAAACGAGTCTGCTTAAAGCAAGAGCAAACAATGGTGTTGGTGTTGACCCGCTGGATTTGCGTAGCTACGAGCAAAATGTTATCTGGTATTACGGTGCGCCAAACGGGGCTTATACGCCTTTTGATATTTCCGATGAGCTCGAGCTTCGTAACAGATTCCTGTTGAATCATACCGGTATAGACACCCGGCTGGAAGATTGGGGTGTTGAATTCAGAAATAATACTTTGTCCACCCCTTTAACATCAGGCGGGGAACTACTGGATGCCTGGTTTAAAAGGGCCTATGATGACGGTGGCGTTGACCCAAATTATTATGCGTATCGGCATATCGCCACCACATACAATATGGACCGGATTATTAATCCAGCCGGCTCAGAGCTGAACGATGGAAAGATGATTAATGTCAATACGGCGGATAAAAGTTTACTGTATGATGCAATATATGCTGGGCTTTTGGATACCGACCCCAACTTTGTGATTGTGGATGCCAATGGATTGGCCGCTCAATTGGCGGTCAATATAGTTGACTTTCGTGATAACGATACAGAGGTAACTTATTTGCCGGTCGGGCAAAAGACATATTACGGCTTTGAGGCCCAGCCTTTTATCAGTGAGATAGCGTTCAGTGTCGGCGGGACGGATGCAAATGATTCGACGAATAATGAGTTTGCGATCGAGCTTTATAATCCGTTCGACGTGGATATTCCGTTGGGTAATTTCCGTCTGGAGCTTCGGCGTCAAAATGGCGATGTCGCGAGCACGATAAATCTGGCCGGCTATGGTATAGCAGACGGCAGCCGATTTGTAGTTACCAACGGCTCTGCCGCTTCGAGCGGGTTTGGTGTCGCAGGTTTGATGGGGACGGGTGGGGGCAAGGAAGACCCTAATCTGGTATTAGCAACATATAGTCTTGTGAGTACGGATCCGCCAACGTATGCCTTAAATGAAAGATATGACATTTACCTTCTGAGGACAACACTGGCTGAAGAGCTCTATCTTGACAAACAGGAAACCGAAGATGAGTGGTTTGACTGGGCCGCTATTAAAGGTACGAGGCAGTCTTACTGCAGGCCTGACAACGACTGGGACGTAGTGTATCAGAATTTGCAGACTGCGGCCGAGACATTGGGTGGAGCGAATGGCCTAAGCGCCGGACGAAGGAACTACAATCTTGCAAATTCGGTGGATTCTTTTGTTACGATTGGTGATATAGCAAGGGTCCTTAAGGTGGGGCCAGGTGCCGACCCGTGCGATATGATTGGTATGCGAGTTGCGTCAGAGCCCGGCGAAGAAGTCGTTCGGCTTGATTTGCAGAATCCGGCTTTTGCGAATATTTTTCAGTATCTGACGGTCATCGACCCGGCATCCTTTGGCCGGGGAGAATATGAAACGAGAATAAAAGGCCGGATAAACGTCAATACTGCTCCGTGGTTTGTGATAGCGCAGCTACCGTGGATGTCCCCTGCAATCGCCCAGGCAATAGTTGCACATCGAGATACAGTAGGAGGTTTTGAAAGTACCGGTGAGTTGATGCATGTTCCCGCAATGGGCTATTACGCTAATGACCCTTTGTATAGTGCTTTCGATTTAGACCGGTTTCCCGACCTTACACCGGGCGATGGAGCGGTTAGTGATTTTGAAGAGCGGGACGTGATTTTCTCACGGATTAGCAATCTTGTAACTGTACGAAGTGATGTTTTTACCGCTTATATTCTCATTCGTATCGGCGTCGACGGCCCACAAAGAAGAGTCATAGCAATACTCGACAGAAGCCAGGCCAACTCTCCCGGCGATAGAGTGAAAATCGTTGCATCGCACCCGGTATCGGACCCACGATGATTGCAGAGTTAAGACTTTAGAAGTTCGAGTAAGCTGGGGTGGACTTTTTTGTTAGCTGCTAATAGCTGAAATTGCTGAGCTTCATAGCTTTCCAAATCGAGGGGAAAGATTTTTCCACCCTGCCAGTCGGTAACGATAGCTCCGGCGGCCTCAGCGATTACGGTTCCGGCTGCTATGTCCCATAGCTTCGGGTCGGAGGCAATAGTGGCTATAAGGCCGCCCTTTGCCACGTATGCCAATTGCAGAGCGGTTGTGCCTAAGTTTCGGAATCTTGTTCGCTGCATAATTTCACATACCCAACCCGGTACACCATTGTCAAAATGGCTATCCAGACCAACGCTTGAAAATTTATCCATTGTTTCTTCGCTTGCAGTTATTCGCCTGTTGTTCAATTGTGCCTCGCCGCCTTTTACAGCCGTGAACATTGAATCTGTAGCCGGCTCGAAAATCACACCTACAATGGGCCGGCCCTGGTATATTACCGCGATGCTGATGGTGAATAAAAGCATGCGATGTGCAAAATTGTTTGTTCCGTCTATGGGATCGATGACCCAGAAGAACTGCTCGTCGCCTCGTGGGAGCTGTTTGAATATCTTACCCTCGCTACCTTCCTCGGCAATAAAGCCGTGGTCGGGATAGTTCTCCTTGATTCGGTCGATGATTATCTTCTGGCATCGTGCATCGGTCTGGGTTACAAGCTCGGTGGCGTTCTTCACTGAGGCCTTGATGAAATTGATTTCTTCCATCGCGCGCTGGCCGGCCAGGTGTGCTGCCACGATAGCTGTCTCTAACATTCTGCTTAAATCTCTCTGCTCTAATGGCATATTCGTATCTCTCAACGCGTACTTCTTCGCATTTTTTCAATAACTAACGGTTATTAGTCGTTTCTTGACAGAATTACCCGGTTGCTCTATTCTAACGTAGTTATGCCAACAAGCCAACAGGTAAATAAGTTGAAAATTTTTATCCGAGCGTCATCTCGCCAGCGGATGGCAGCGGTGATTGTTTGCCTGGCGGTGGTTGGTTCCTTCGGATTTTTTGCGCTGGCGGGACATTATAATATCGATATGGGACGGTGGCTTGGCTACTGTGGGTTCCAGCAAAGATATGGGTTGCCGTGTCCAACCTGCGGAATGACTACTGCGACACTTGCCTTCGCCCAGGGCAAAATCTTCGAGGCGTTTTATATCCAGCCGGCCTGTGCGTTATTATGTTGTGTGCTGGTGGTTATAGCGTTTTTGGCTTTTGTTATAGCCGTTTTTGGGGTGTATTTCCGCTTTTTAGAGCGTTTTTTTAGAGAGGTTAAAGTAAAGTATATCATTTTAGCCCTAATAGTTATTATTGCTGCCGGCTGGGCGGTAATGTTGGCTCGGGCACTGGCAGCAGGTAATTGACTTCGCCAAAAGGCGGCGGATTTCGCCCGGAGCAAATCCCGCTACCCGCTACCCGATCGGAGTCGAGGACAGACTCCACAGGCAAAAACAAGGGCATATCTGGCGACTTCGACTACGATCTCGATTATTTGGGGAGAGATTGCTGATTTTATATGAGGGTGTTGAAAAAGGATGCATAATTCGGCAGATTTTACTTGACGGGGAAGTAGATAATTTGGTATAGATGACATTAGTGAAGCTTGCGCCTGCACAGTCCGACATCTGTGTATTTTGGTCTCACTGCGGGTGCAATTCCTGTAGTTTTTCGAATAAGAGGAGGAGTTATTATGCACGGCACAAAGTTGCAGCGAAAGCGATGTGCCTGGCGGTTATGTTTTTGCATTTCAATTAACAATCAATATTAATTTTACGAAGGAGGATTATTATGTGTAAGCAATTGATTTATCTTGTAGCTTTTGCTTTGGTGCTGAGTGTGGCAGGTAATGCCTCGGCTGATATCATCGCCCACTGGAGGCTCGATGACGGTTCCGGCACCATGGCTGTGGACTCTGTCGGCAATAATGATGGAACCCTGCGGGGCGACCCAACCTGGGCAGCCGGCTGGATAGGCAGCGCGCTGGAGCTCGACGGAGATGATTATGTGGAATGCGGGAATAGTGATGAATTAAATATCACTGAGCAAGTTACACTCTCAGCATGGATAAGACCTGACCCGGACTTTAACTACCCCGACTGGTCCGGCATTATCATGAGGGGCGGACCAAATATTGACACCTTCGCATTTTACTATAATGGACCCAGCCAGCAGCTCGGATTTAAGACAACCGGCACTACTCCCCCCTGGATGGCCATAGCAGCCACCGGTCTTTTCGACGGCGAATGGCATCACGTCGCTGCAGTGTACGATGGGGCAAGAAAGCCCGTATACTTAGATGGTGAAGAGATCGGAACAATGGATTCTACAGGTATGATAGAGACCAGTAGCGGCCGTTTGCTTCTGGGCGCCGGAAGAGATATAACCCCGCCGACCCATCATCTTGTCGGTTTGATAGATGACGCACGCATCTACGACGAGGCGCTGCCGCCGGAAAAGATTCAGGGTACTATGCAAGGTGGTGAAGGATATCCGTATGCTTTGGGTGCCGTCCCGAAAGATGGTGCCCTGCATGAGGATACATGGGTAAACCTTTCCTGGAAGGCGGGAGATACTGCGGCCTCGCACGATGTATATATGGGCGATAATTTTGACGACGTTAATGACGGTGCCGAGGGCACGTTCCACGGCAATCAAACCTCAACGTTTGTTGTCGCCGGCTTTCCCGGATTTCCTTTCCCGGACGGCCTTGTTCCAGGGACAACTTACTACTGGCGGATTGATGAGGTTGAGGCTGACGGTGCTACAAAACACAAAGGCCATATCTGGAGCTTTTCGATTCCTCCCAGGACAGCCTATGCACCCGACCCGGCTGATGGTGCCGAGCTTATAGAGACGGATGTGCAGCTTAGCTGGACGCCAGGTTTCGGTGCAAAATTGCACACTATATATTTCGGCGACAATTTTGATGATGTGAACAACGCAACTGGTGGACTCCCACAGGGAATTGCAACCTATAAACCCGGAACACTTAAATTGGCTAAGACTTACTACTGGCGTGTCGATGAGTTTGATGCCATTGAGACATATAAAGGCGACGTCTGGAGCTTTACTACTCAGGGCGCCGTCGGAAACCCGGACCCGGCTAATGGTGCTGTAGATGTAAAGCATACACCGATTCTTACCTGGTCGCCGGGAATCTATGCCGCTTCGCATCAGGTCTATTTCGGCGCTGATGAAGATACCGTGAAAAATGCCGATACAGGTTCACCGGAGTACAAAGGCACCGGGGACCTTGGTTCTGAAAGCTATGAACCCGGAAAACTTGAGTGGGTTGCCACTTATTATTGGCGAATTGATGAGGTCAATAACGTCAATCCCGACAGTCCGTGGAAAGGCAAAGTCTGGAGTTTTACGACAGCCAACTTCCTTGTCGTGGACGATTTTGAGTCCTACAACGACATTGACCCCCCTGAACCGGAGAGCAACAGGATATTCGAAGCGTGGCCGGACGGTTATGATATCCCGACAAACGGAGCTCTTGTTGGTAATGACCTTCCTCCTTATGCCGAGCAAACTATCGTTCACGGAGGCATCCAGTCGATGCCGCTTTACTACGACAACAGTGTTGGGAACTCTGAGGCAACTCATACGCTGACTTATCCGCGTGACTGGACCGAAAAGGACGTTAACACATTGACACTTTCGTTCAGGGGTGATACGAGTAACGCTGCTGAGCGGATGTATATTGCTCTCAACGGCAGCGCGGTGGTCTATCATGATAATCCGAATGTTACGCAGATACCTATCTGGACGGGGTGGAATATCGACCTGCAGGCGTTTGCGGACCAGGGCGTGGATCTTACTAATATCAACACGATTGCCATTGGTTTTGGTGACAAGGCCAATCCCGTAGCAGGTGGTTCAGGTACGATGTACTTTGATGATATTCGATTGGCTACCGCCGCGGCTCGTGTCGGAAGGGTCCTGTTGTTTGCAGATGATTTCGAGAGTGCGGTTTTGGGGACGACCGTGGAGGAATCCGCAGGCACCGAAGAGGTCTGGACGGACACGCCACCTGCCGGTTGGACCGTTGACAATAGCGGCGTTCCGGGCGTCGGCGACCCTGCTGTGGATGGTGTTACAGAGTGGGCCGGCTGGGCCTTCGCAAATAGAGATTGGTGGTTTACAGTCGATCCTCAAGGCCGTGACAACTTCCAGTTAGGGCAGGGCACTATTGCTGTGGCCGATCCGGACGAGTGGGATGACAGTGCTCACCCGGCGGACTACAACGTTGCAGAGGACCCCTATGATACATGGCTCAGCACGCCTGCAATTGATATCTCCAATGTTGAGGCCGGTACGATTCAGCTCGAGTTCGATTCGAGCTGGCGTCCGGAGTTTGACGGCGACTATCACCAGAGCGCGATTGTGACCGTCTCCTTTGACGGAGGGGAGGATATTGAACTGCTCTTGTGGTTGTCAGACCCGAGTTCTCCGAATTACAAGCCCGAAAATCTTGCCTACGAGAACGAGACGGTTGTGATCGAAGTGGATAATCCCTCATGGGCGAAAAGCATGGTTTTGACGTTCGGTTTGTTCGACGCCGGCAATGACTGGTGGTGGGCGATTGACAACATCAAAATCAGCGGCCTTGACAAATAGAAAGTCATCGTCCTTTCCGAGGATGGGAAGGTTGACTTCAAGGACTATGCTGCTTTGACGGAGCGGTGACTTTATGAGCAACTAAGGATTTGGACCATTTCGGGGCTTATACCGAATCATTCGGTATAAGCCCCTTTTAAAATTGGTTAATGATGAGGCGCCGAGACAGAAAACATACGACAGAATACGGATGACAGAAAAGAAAGGAATATCGAATCCTTCGACAGTGCTCAGGACAGGTATCGAACAAGGAATGCTGAATGATGAAGGTTCTTAGGCAATTGTGAGGACTGGGAGCTGAAGGGAGGACCTTCGTTCACGCTCAAGGCATGCACGAAGGCATAAATAAATCGAGAGATTTTCCTTGACGGGGAAGTAGATAATTTGGTATAAACGAATAGTAAAGCTTGTGTCTGCACAGATCCTGCCCTGAGCGAAAAAAGCTTGCCCTGAGCGAAGTCGAAGGGTCGAATGGGCGGGTATTTGTGGCTTTGAGGTCATCCAGCCTGTTTCGGCTTGGCTCGTCAAGGTCGAGCGAGTCGGAGCGGGGCCGAGTCAGGACGGGCAGGCACAATTCTTGCCGGGCTGCGGAGGGCTCCGCCCCGACGAGTAGTTTTCCAAATAGAGGAGGAGTTATTATGCCAGGCACAGAGTTGCAGCGAAAGCGTCGTGCCTGGCGGTTATGTTTTTTGCATTTCAATTAACAACCTATATTTATATTTTGTAAGGAGGACTATTATGTCTAAGAATTTGATTTATTTGTTTTCATTTGTTTTGGTGTTAGGAGTAACTGCAGGCGTGACGAATGGCGGAAGTCTCTGGGGATACTTTCCTATCAATGAGAACGACTTAAATGATTATTCAGGTAATGGGAACCATGGAACGGCAGTAGACGGCCCGGTAACGGTACTCGATGCCGAAAGAGGTTGGGTTGTTGCGTTTAATGATCAGCCCAATCTGCCGAGCCGTATTAACTGCGGAACTGACGACCCCTCGGCCAGCGGCGAATTGTCCGTTTCCATCTGGATAAAATGGGATGGATTGAATGGTAACTGGCAGGGAATGGCCGGTAAAAGCTTCCAATATGAAGATAGAAGGTGGATATTCCAGCTTCAGGACTCTGATGGTATGATCCAATGGGGAGGTACAGACCAGGATAATCTGCATATATTCAGCACTGTTGCTCCGGCAGCAGGCGAGTGGCAGCACGTGGCCGGTACGTGTGACGGGAGCTATTCGAAGGTCTATATTAACGGTGAGATAGTTGGTGAAGGGCCCGGTGGATTCCGACCCGATGCCGCCCTGGAGGCAAACGTCACACTCGGTTTCGGCGAAGACCGCGATGACTACGACGAATCATTCAATGGCCTTATGGATGAAATCTACATCTACAACCGGACGCTGTCGGATAACCAGATAGTGGACCTGTTTCACGGTATCCCTGCATCGTTTGTAAAGGCCGATAACCCGGTCCCGGCTAATGGTGCTCTTCATACCGATACATGGGCGAACCTCTCGTGGTCACCAGGAGATACTGCGGTCTCGCACGATGTATATGTTGGCGATAATTTTGACGATGTGAACGAGGGCATCGCAGATACTTTCCATGGCAACCAGGCCGCGATGTTTATTGTTGTTGGTTTTCCCGGATTTCCTTTTCCGGAAGGCCTTGTTCCGAGTATGACTTACTACTGGCGGATAGATGAAGTCGAGGCCGATGCTACTACAACACACAAAGGCAATGTCTGGAGCTTTACAGTTCCCCCTAAGACTGCCTATGCACCAGACCCGGCTGATGGTGCCGAGTTGGTAGACCCGGATGTGGAGCTTAGCTGGACGCCAGGTTTCGGTTCGAAATTGCACACAGTATATTTCGGTGACAATTTTGACGATGTGGACAACGCCGCTGGCGGACTTCCACAGGGAACTGCAACCTATTCTCCCGGCACACTTAAAATGGCTAAAGCTTACTACTGGCGGGTAGATGAATTTGATGTCGTTGAGACGTATAAAGGCAACATCTGGAGCTTTACTACTGAGGGAGCCGTCGGAAGCCCGGACCCGGCTAATGGTACTGTGGATGTAGAGCATACGCCGATTCTTACCTGGACGCCGGGAGTCTATGCTGATTCGCATCAGGTCTTTTTAGGCGTTGATGAAGATGCCGTGAAAAATGCCGATACGAGTTCACCTGAGTACAAAGGCACCGGGAACCTTGGTTCCGAGAGTTATGAATCCGAAAAACTCCTGTGGAATACCACCTACTATTGGCGTATTGATGAGGCCAATAACGCCAATCCCGACAGTCCGTGGACAGGAAAAGTCTGGAGCTTTATGACTGCTAACTTCCTTGTCGTGGACGATTTTGAGTCCTACAACGACCTTGACCCCGATGACCCCGAAAGCAACAGGATATTTAATGTGTGGTTGGACGGATACGACGACCCGACAAACGGTTCTCTTGTTGGTTATGAGAATCCTCCATTTGCCGAGCAAACTATCGTTCACGGAGGCAACCAGTCGATACCGCTTTACTACGACAACAGTGTTGGGTACTCTGAGGCGACTTTGACGTTGACTTACCCGCGTGACTGGACCGAGAATGGTGTTAGCACTTTATCGATTTGGTTCAGGGGCAATTCGGATAATGCCGCTGAGACGTTGTATGTTGCTCTCAATGGCAGCGCGGTTGTCTCTCATGATAATCCTGATGCAGCGCAGATAGCTACGTGGACACAATGGAATATCGACCTGCAGGCGTTCGGCGTGAACCTTGCCAATGTCAATACTATTGCCCTTGGATTAGGCAATAAGAACAACCCGCAGGCTGGTGGTTCGGGTACGATGTACTTTGACGATATTCGGCTGTATCCACCGGCGCCGTAAGCTGGGTTTTGGGTAGCCCCCATTGCTTCTGCCGTAAGGCATCTGCCCAAGGCATCCTGTGGACTTCGGATTGCGAAGCAAGATATGGGGCGCGGTTGACCCTGTTAGATAATGTCGTATTTTTCATATCTAACGGGGTTGATATAGCAGATTCGTGTCACTTGTACCTGCCTGCTCCCCCGTGCTTTCTTGCGAAAGCAAGAACGAGGGTAACACAGGCACAAGTGTGGTTACACAAGTGCAGGCAATTAGGGGCTTATACCGATTGATTCGGTATAAGCCCCTTTTAATTGACCATTGGCTATTGACTATTGAATATTTTGCAGTCGCCTCGGCGCCCAGACAGGGGAGACTGCACTGCTCCGCGAAGAATGAATTGGCGGTTCTATTTCGTATTGCGTAGTGTGTATTGCGTATAAAGAAAATCCCGCCCCACATTATGGTCGAATAAAACCCGCCGAATAAATCAGCGGGCTTAAATATAAAAGGAAGGCGTTTATTAGGTCCTTAAGATAGTTCCCAAATCATCCATTTCCTTCTTTGCCTCTCTCTTCCTTGTCTTATGTTTTCCCCTCAAGGCCTCTATTTTGGCCATAGCTTTGTCCTGCAATGCGCCGGGCTGACGGCTTTTGTCGATCATTTCCTCGAGGCTGATTACGCCGGTATCATAAAGTCTCCAGAGATGCTCATCAAGAAGCTGCATACCGAGCTTTTTGCCGGTTTGGATGCTGGAATCGATTCGGTAAGTCTTGTTCTCGCGGATAAGATTTGCAATGGCAGGTGTTACAACCATAAACTCATAAGCTGCAATTCTTCCCCTGCCCGTAGCTAAAGGTAAAAGTGCCTGACTGAGAACGGCTATCAAATTGCTGCTTAACTGAATTCGAATTTGCTCCTGCTGGTCTACGGGAAAGACATCAATCAATCTGGTAATCGTTCCTGCTGCGCTTGTGGTGTGGACTGTGGCGAAGACGAGGTGGCCGGTTTCAGCGGCTCTGACGGCAGATTCGATTGTTTCCAAATCTCGCAATTCGCCCACCAGAATCACGTCTGGATCCATTCTTAAAACGCGTCTTAGGGCCTCGCCAAAGCTGGGGACATCAACGCCGACTTCCCGCTGGTTAATAATAGATTTTTTATGCGAGTGATAATATTCTATTGGCTCTTCAATGGTTATCACGTGGCGGTCAAAGTTTTCGTTGACGTAGTTTATCATAGTAGCGAGTGTGGTTGTCTTGCCACATCCGGTTGGGCCTGTAACCAGGAACATCCCTCTGGGCCTGCGGCACAGTGCGGCACAAATCTTGGGCAAACCTATCTCCTCAAAACTCATAATGCTTGTCGGGATACGACGCATGACTATGGAGATATTGCCTTTCTGTTTAAAAACAGAGACGCGAAATCTTGCTACATCGCCATAAGCAAAACCAAAGTCGGTTCCGCCCTCTTCCTGAAGCTCCTGTTGATTTCGGTCGGGAGTGACACTTTTCATTAAAGCGGTAGTATCATCAGGTTCGAGGGTCTTGGTTTCCAGCGACCTGAGCGAACCATCAATCCTCAATACAGGTGGTCGGCCTGTTACAATATGTAAATCGGAAGCCCCCTGTGCAACACAGGCTTCGAGTAATCTGTCCATATTGACTGTTGCCATTTAAGAATCCTCAATAATATATTTGGTTTAACTGACCGCCACACCTTCGGTCTGGGTTATCCTAACGACCTCTGCCGCTGTGGTTGTTCCTTTGAATATTTTGAGCTTTCCGTCTTGCATCAATGTTCTCATACCGCTTGCTTTTGCAGCCTTTCTCAACTCGGTAGTAGGAGCCTTTGCAAAAGCAAGCTCTCTTAGCTCATTGTTCATTTCAAACATTTCGAATATGGCGATACGTCCTTTATAGCCGGTATGCTGGCACTGACCACAACCAGTTCCCTTATAGACGGGCTGTTTTTCGAGGTCTTCGGCGGTGATACTCAGTGACTCTAAATGATATGGTTCCGGATTTTCGTCAACCACCTTGCATTTTTTGCAAATGACTCTTACAAGTCTCTGTGCCATAATGGCCTGTATGGAGCTTGCAACGAGAAAGGGCTTGACGCCCATATCTATCAGACGGGTAATTGCGCTTGGGGCGTCATTTGTGTGCAAAGTACTGAAAACGAGGTGTCCGGTAAGTGCGGCCTGAATTGCGATATCAGCGACGATGCCGTCACGGATTTCGCCGATGAGTATGATATTCGGGGCCTGTCGCAACATTGCTCTTAGAATCCTGTCAAAGGTCAATTCGATTTCTTCTTTGACCTGGCACTGATTCATTCCGTCGAAGTTGTATTCGACGGGGTCTTCGGCGGTGATGATTTTCTTATCCGGCTTGTTAAGCTCCTGTAAAGCGGCATATAAGGTTGTGGTTTTGCCACTACCGGTGGGGCCTGTAACCAAAAAGATGCCGTTCGGTCTTTTGATTATCTTCTGGAATTGCTCATAATTGTCCTGTTCAAAGCCCAATGATTCAATACCGACGTTGACGGCATCAGGACGTAAAATTCGGAGCACCACGCTTGGGCCATGGTTTCCCGGCAGAGACGAGACACGGAAATCAATGTCCTGTCCACCTATCACCCGTTTGATACGGCCGTCCTGTGGCAATCTCTTTTCGGCAATATCCATACCGGAGAGAATTTTGAATCTTGTAACCAGCGGTGCCTGCATAGACTTGGGAATATTGTCTCTTTCCAGACAGACGCCATCGACGCGGTATCTTACACGTACTCTATCTTCCATTGGTTCAATGTGTATATCGCTGGCCCTCATGTAATAGGCATTGTCAATTATCAAGTTTACCAATCTGATAATCGGTGCGTCATCATCGCCGGCTGCAATCTGGCCCCGGAGTGCTTCGGCCTGTAACTCGTGCCCGACCTCGGCAAGCTCGGCGGCAGTTGCGTCGATACTATGCCTTAACCTGTCGCTTTCTTCCTTTGTTGCCTGGTCGAAATAATCCTGGATGTAGGATCTAATCTTAGTAGGACTCGCAACATAGCACTCCAGCTCGGCATTCAAACGGAACCGAATTGCGTCCATCATCTCCAGGTCGAGGGGGTCTGAAATAACCACTTTCAATTTGCCGTTGTTCATACCGAGAGGCAGGACATTATGCCTTTTCATAAGCTCCTGTGGAATCAACTTAGTGGCATCCTGCGGGATGGTAGTGTTGTCCAGATTTACGTATTGTAAGTCAAACTGCTTGGCGATTGCCTTGGTGAGAGTATCTTCATCTATGAGGCCAAGTTCAATCAATATCTGGCCGAGCCGTTTGTTATTTGTCTTGGAAGTCTTAATGGCATTAATGAGAGCCTGCTTTTCTACAAGCCCTGCTTTGTATAATATTTCACCTAAACGTTTACGCTGCTTTGCCATATTCTCCTCATTATCCTGCTAATGCCGATAATCACTATTATAACATTTCCAACAAAGTTAGTCAAATATTCAATTTCATTCTGAGCATATTCAGAGCAGTTTGTGCCGCTCTAAGGCGTATGAACCGCCTATCGCCCGAGAAGAGGCAGCGTTTTGTATCACAGCCATTATCGGAATCTACACTGATATATACCAGTCCTGCGGGTTTTTGTTCGGTTCCGCCGGCTGGACCGGCTATGCCGGTTATGCCAATCGCCCAATCTGTTCGGGCTTTTTTTCTGGCGCCCTGGGCCATAGCCTGAGCGACCTGCTCGCTGACAGCGCCGTATTTTTTAATCAAATCGGCAGGTACGCCAAGTTCGCCGGTCTTTGCACTGTTGCTGTATGTAATCCAGCCGTGCGTGAAATATCCGCTTGCTCCGGGGATATCGGTCAGCAGCTTGGCTAAGGTGCCGCCTGTGCAGGATTCGGCTACGGCAATAGTCATTTTTTGCCGGGCTAATTTTTCGCCGACCACCTCGGCTAAAGTCTGCTCCTCTGTGCCGTAAACCAGCTCTCCGAGCTTATTCCGCAGCGATTTTTCACTTTCTTCGGCCATTTGATGGGCCTTATCTTTGTCTTTCGCGGTCGCGGTAATTGTCAGGGTGATTATACCATACTTGGCCGTGCAGTTGATCAATGGATTCCTTCCTCTTTGCATAAGCGGGCCGAGTAATTCAGCGATGTTTGATTCGCCTGTTCCGAAGCACTTTAGTTTTCGCACTACCACAGCCTGCGTGCCGGCGAACCTCTGAAGTTCCGGAAGGACCGATTCGGCGAACATTCGCTTCATTTCCGACGGCACACCCGGTAAAGCAAAAAGCAATTTGCCTTTTACTTCGGCTATAATGCCGGGGGCCGTGCCAAGAGGATTTGCAAGCGCATTTGCGCCGGCAGGTATGTATGCCTGAATCTTATTCCTTTCAGACATTTGCAAATTCCGCTTAGTGAAAAAATTCTGAATCCTGTTCAAAAGCTCATTTTGTAATTTTAATTCGGTACCGAGGAATTTTGCGAACGCCTGGCGGGTCAAATCATCATCGGTCGGGCCCAGCCCCCCCGTTGCCAGAACTATATCAGCATCGGCCGCTGCTAAATTTAATGCACGTACAATAGCATCAATATCATCGCCGATGGTATAAGAGCTGACGACGGGTATGCCGATTGAAAGCAGCTCGCTGCTTAAATATGTGGTATTAGTATCTACCGCTTGACCATTGAGCAGCTCATTGCCAACGCTGACGATACTTGCCTTTTTCATAACTCCTTACTTATTCCCCAAAAGTTTCATAAAGAAACTGGGGCGGCATTTTTCGGGCCGTCCCATCTTTGCGAGCCTTGCAGCATACTCTGGCGGTACTCTATGATGATGCACATCAATTCTATGAGCATACATTTTTTTCACCTTCTGATTTCAATATTTTCTCAATCGTTGCTTGTACTTCAGGAGTTTTGGAAGAAATTTTAGTCTCACTTCCTTTTTTGAATCTAAAGTCGCAAGATTCATATCCATCAGCAATTGTCTGCGTTCTGATTAATCCCCAACCGAGTGCATCTCCTAAAGCCATATCTGATAAACAAACGTATGGAGCAAATTCTTCCGCTCCCTGAGCTTTCAAAAAACTGTAATGTCCACATGCGACATAATCCACACCCCAATCAAATTCTTGACCATCCCCAATAAGGTATCTCACTTCAAAATCTCCAAATTTTAGCTGCTCACCTTTCTCAGCTCGCCTTTTCACTCTTTTCATCAGGAAATTAGAATACATCAATTTTTTTAGCAACCAGCGTTTAATCCTGGAAAACCTCTCCATTCTCAGCTTAATTGCCTCATGGCATATTTCCCATGTTTCTCCCAGAGTTCTACCATTCTTTTTCATGATTCTGTAAACAGCCAGTTCCTGGGCAACAATAAGGAGAAATAAATTGAGAGCACGAGCCCTTGGGCTTTCAATATGTGGTATCTCTGGAATTATTTCTTCATATTCCTGTCGTGTTTCTCTATATAGTTTGTCAGCTAATTCTTCTCCATAACACTTAGCAAGGTAATCTTCCACCATGTCTGCTGTTTTATCAAAATCTTTCAATAGCTTTGATTTTTTCGGGAGATAATAATTCATTTTTCTTACTTCAAATTGAAATGTCCTTTCCTAAAATCCTTTATATATATTCCACATAGCCTTGAACTGCTCAAAACATAAATCCTCTGTTCATTCATAAATTATAACTTCCACATCTATCACCCTTTATACTTTGCCGTGTCTCTATTTCAGCAACCGGCCGGTTTTGGCAAGGTTACATCCAGCTACTGCAAACATAAGTGTTCTCATAAGTTCGAAATTCCGGGATAAGTCTAACGTTCAATTTCAATTAGTGCCCTGAGCGCGCCTTCGCTGTTTTCAGAGGTTCAGGCTCTGGTCTTGCCGCCTGAGACGTTAATAACAGTACCGTGAATATAACCGGCACGTTCGGAGGCCAAAAAGCAAACCGTGCTGGCAACTTCACTGAGTTTACCACTTCTTCCCAAAGGTATGGAAGCTGTCTTATATCTTTTGCGTAGCTCTTCGACGGTGATTCCACGGGTGTAGGCCAAGGCGCGTTCGTACTCGTCGGAGCGCAGGGCGGTCGCTTCAACAATCCCCGGAGCTATGCCGGCAACCCTGATATTATATTTGCCGAGCTCCTTTGCCCAGGACCTTGTAAGAGAATAGATTGCTGCTTTAGTAGCAGCATAGACGCTTTGGCCTTGCGAACCTTCCAGGCCGGATTCGGAAGTCATATTGATAATAACGCCGCCCCTGCCTGATTCAATCATAACGCGTGCAACAGCCTGGGCACACAAGAAATATCCTTTTTGATTTATGGAGACTGTCTTGTCCCAAATCTGTTCGGTTAATTCCTCTTTACCCGCCGGGTCAACAAGCAGACGCGGAATAAGAATCCCCGCATTATTTACCAGGATGTCAATCCTGCCGAAAGCATCGAGAGTAGCTTTAACCATGGCATCAATGTTTGCTTTGTTTGTTACATCAGTTGTTACAGCAATACAATTACCGTTATATTTTCCTTTTAACTCTGAAGCTGCCTGCCTCGAACCTTCCGCGTTCACGTCGGCCACAACGACATTTGCTCCGACCTCGGCTAATCCTTCACAAACGGCTCTGCCGAGGCCGCAGGCCCCTCCTGTAACGATTGCGACTTTTCCTTCCAAATTAAGCCAACCCATTGAGTTTAATCTCCATAAAAACTTTCTTTTTCATAAAACTACACGCTAATCATAGCTTTTATAACGCCATCGTGGTAGCCTGCAACCAGGTCGAATGCTTTCTGTGTCTGCTCGAACGGGAAATGGTGGGTTATCATAAAATCAGCATTTACTTTCCCGGAGGCCACTAAATCCAGGGCGGCCTGTGCACATTTGTTTTGTCTTCTGATGTTGATAATGCTGATTTCCTTTCTGCGTATCTTGCTGATATTAAAAGATACTCTTTCTGTGCGGGGACTGCCTATGATGACCAGCTTTCCGCCCGGTTCGAGTATCTCCACAGCCTGGTCAATTGCTTCCTGCTGGCCGGCACATTCAAAAACAGCATCTACACCAAGGGATTTTTGCTGAAGAATTTCTTTTACTATGTCCTGTTTATTCGGGTTGCCGGCCCAGGTTGCACCACCTTTTTTTGCACCTTCTACTCGCTCGTCAATTTTATCAGTAACGTAACAGGCACGTGCATTTCCTGCTTTGGCATTAAGCAGACAGCTTAAACCTATCGGCCCTGCACCAAGAACCGCAACGTCGGCATTTTCGGGTAAGGTGGCCTTTTTAACGGCATAGAAACCTATCGACAAAGGTTCACATAATGCAGCCTGTTCGAGAGTAATTTTGCCTTTGGTAGGAAAGCAGTTTTCCTCCGGCATAACAAGATATTCACATAAACAACCGCCCCCCTGCCCGGGTGTGCCGAGGAAACGCACATGATGACAGGTGTTCTCTCTGCCCTGGGCGCACTGGTCACACTTATGGCACGGTGCAGCAGGTTCAACCATCACCTGGTCACCGGCCTTTACGCGGGTAACTGAGCCCCCGACAGCCTCGACCGTTGCGGAGCATTCGTGGCCTATTATGAAGGGATATTCGACAATTTGCTCGCCGATCCTGCCGGTCTCGTAGTAGTGTACATCGGAGCCGCAGATTCCCACCCTTTCAATTTTTAAAAGTACATCTATTTCTTTTTGTATCTTCGGTTCCGGCACATCGGCCAGCTTCATTTGCTTTAAACCTGTTAGCAAAATTGCTTTCATATTCTCTCTCCAGAAGGAAAGTATGTTGCAGATTAATAATGCAAAGTGAGTTTTGCTTATTCAACGGCAGAATATCATATTTTTATAACAAAAATGTATATTTTTCGCCATAACTATTTTACAGGCATCAGCCTTATCTCAAAGAGTTTTGGCCAAAACTTTCCGGTCACAAATAGCCGACCATTTTTATAGTCGTACGCAATACCGTTGAGAACATCGAACGGCTGGCTATAGTCTTGCTGAGTTAAAAGCCCTTTCAAATCTATCCACCCGGTCACAATGCCTGTATCAGGTGCAATCACAGCGATACGTTCAGTAGGCCAGATATTGGCATAGATTTGTCCTTTAACATATTCGAGCTCGTTAAGCCCCCACAAGGGAGTATTTCGGTCGTATACTTTAATCCGGCTGACTTGCTCAAACGTTTCAGGGTTTATGAAATACAATGTTGGTGTGCCGTCGCTCATTATTAAATGATTGCCGTCGTGTGTTATTCCCCAGCCCTCAGTCGGGTAATTGAATTCTCTCAGCAATTCGAAAGTGTCTTTGTTGTAAACAAAGCCAACGTTTTCCTTATACGTTAACTGAATGATATTGTCTCCATAAATGGTAATACCTTCGCCGAAGAATTTGGTCAATAGCTGGTGCATTTGCAAAACATTGCCTGTCTCTAATTCGACTTTGCGCAATGTCGAACGTCCGTAAAGCCCCGTTCCTTCATATAAAACACCATCTTCGAAAACCAGCCCTTGCGTGAAAGCGTTTCGGTCATGAGGAAAGGTATTGACGATTTCATATGTGTAAGTTATGGGAGTGACCGGATTTATCTTGTCAGGACGGAACAGGACGAAAACGACTGCTAATGTTACTATTAATACCGGAATGAATAGCTTTAAGGATCGCTTCACAAATGTCGCCTTAAGGTTATGTTGACTCAAACATTGAACCTGAAATTAATAATGTCACCGTCCTGAACAACGTAATCTTTTCCTTCGAGGCGGATTTTACCGGCGGCTTTGAGGGCTTTTTCACTGCCAAGGGCTTTGAGGTCGTCAAAGGCAAAAGTTTCAGCTCTAATGAAGCCTCGCTTAATGTCGGTGTGCACCTTACCGGCTGCATCAAGTGCTACGGTGTCCTGCTTTATTGGCCAGGCACGCAGCTCATTCGAGACCACTGTTAAAAAGCTGATTAGCCCCAGGGCCGTATAGCAGCTTTTGACGAACTTACTTGCTGCCGATTCGGTGATACCCAAATCAGCCATAAACTCGGCCCTGCTTTCAGCGTCTAACTGCGACAGTTCTTGTTCCAGCTTGGCACAGATTGTAACGACCGGCACAGAACTATCAATCGCGCTGCTGAAATCAAACTCTTTATCCAACTGCTCCTCGCCAATGTTTACTGCAACTGTTATCGGTTTTAAGGTCAGGAATCCGAGAGACTTAATCATTTCGCGTTCGGCTTCGGTTTCGACAGCGGAGCTTATGGGCCTTTCTGATTCTATTGCCTGCTGCAGTTTTTTTTGCAGGGCCAATTCGACCTTATCGTGGGCCTGGGTCTTGGTGGGCTTGTGGACTTGCTTTTCGAGTTTTTCGACGCGGGTAGCTACAAGCTCCAAATCAGCAAGCAGCAGCTCGGTCTTCAATTCCGCCAAATCTCCGGCCGGATTTACAGTATTTCGATAAGGAGGTACCGCCGGATTTTCAAACGCCCTGACCACGAGAACCAGCAGGTCAACAGTCCTTATCTGGTTAATCAGGCGTCTGGCAGCAGCTCGGCCGTGCTCATCAGTAAAGTTAAAGCCCGGCAGGTCAAGACAATCGACTGTGGCGTGGGTGGTTTTCTTAGGCTTGTAGTATTCGGTCAGCCAATCGAGTCTTTCGTCCGGGACAGGCACAATGGCTTCTTCAATTGCCGTCGAGCCGGGCGGTGGGATAGCCTTGCCGCTAACGGCAGACAAGATAGTGCTCTTGCCGGATTGTAACAGGCCAAGTAGCGCAACTTTCAATTATATAGCTCCTTTTTTTGGGTAAATTGTAATCGGTTAAATATCCACCAATCACCGACCGGTAAATTTATAAACACTGTTTCGATAACAGTCATACGCAACAATAGCGGGGAAATCAACTACCTGCAGTTTTCTTACGGCTTCGGTGCCAAGGTCTTCGTAGGCGATTACTTCAGCGGCAACAATGTGCTTGCTCAATAGCGCCCCCGCCCCACCGATAGTAGAAAGATGAACAGCACCATATTTTTTCAGGGCGTCTCTGACATCGTCACCTCGATATCCCTTTCCGAGCATTGCTTTGAGGCCGTTGGCAAGCAGCTTCGGACTAAAGGCATCCATTCTTGATGATGTAGTTGGGCCGGCAGCGCCGATTACCCTCCCCGGTCGGGCGGGCGTAGGGCCAACGAAATAAATAATGGCTCCTTCAAGCGGAAACGGTAATTCCCGGCCCGCGTCTATTGCCTCGCATAATCTCTTATGCGCCATATCCCGAGCGGTATAGATTTCACCGGTGATAAGGACTTCATCGCCGGCTTTTAACGAACGCACATCAGTCTCGGTCAAAGGTGGCTGCAATTTCTTTATTTCGCTCATATTTTTTGACTTTTTCTACCGTTAGGAACACCCCCCCAAGCAAGCCCTCGACGAACTCAGGCCGGGGTTTGAGTGTGCCACACCGGTTTCTACTAATAACACAAAGCTCAAAAATACAGACTTTTACACTATATCAGTAATTTTGTGAGTTGAAAAGACACAAAAATCTGTTTAAAATAGAATAAGAGTGCCGGCGTTAGTTGTTATTGCTTTGGTCCGGCACTTTTGGGGTTCGTTTCTTTAAAATTCGATATTGCTGTCAGTCGAGGTGTGGTATAATAGTCTTATGGCTAAATATCCGATATTTCTGGAATTGAGCGGTCGCCGCGTGGTCGTTGTAGGCGGTGGAGCGGTTGCTGTACGCAAGGCTCAAGCACTGTTAGTTGCGGGTGCCCGGCTGGTAGTGGTAGCCGAGCGGATTGATAATATGCTGACGGTTCTTTGCCGGGACAAAAACGCTGAACTTATAAAATCCAGGTATTCCAAAAATTATCTTGCAGAATCTGTGCTCGTAATAGCGGCGACAAATAATCACCGGCTCAACAAACAGATATATAAGGATTGTCAGGAATTGGAGGTTTTGTGTAATGTAGTTGATGAGCCGGAGCTTTGTGATTTTTTTGTGCCGGCTGTTGTCAGGCGCGGCGACTTGCAGATAGCTATAGGCACTGAAGGACATTGCCCTGCTTATGCCGGTCATATAAGAAAGAAGCTTGAAGAGATTTTCACCGAAGAACACGGCCAATTCCTCGCTGAGCTGGAGAGGCTTCGAAAACGGATTATCAAAGACGTGGTCGAGCCGACCGAACGGAAAGCCTTGTTGGGGGAATTAGCCGATGATAAGTCGTTCGAATATTTTGTCGAAAACGGGCCGGCTCAATGGCGAACCTTTGCTGAAGAGCTTGTCAATAAAGTCCCACTTTCGCGGGAATGACGGTGGTGTATATCGCGTTCGGAAAAATGCTTGCTCTTAAGCTTCGATTTTGTCAATTACCACTTGTATGTACTTTTGGCGGTGGCCTATGCGCCTTTTGCTGTTTTTGCGTCTGCGAAAGTGCGTCGGATAAAGCTTTTCGCCCTTGACGACGGCATCCTGAGCTGTGGTCTTAAATGAGGCAATTACCTTGGCACCTTTCAGGAATGGGGTGCCGATTTTGACCTTTTCACCGTCCTTTACAAACAAAACCTTGTCCAGCTCGATTGTTTTGGCATCGGGTGAGATATCTGTCAGGTCGATATTTAAACAATCGCCTTCGGCGACTTTATATTGCTTTGAGCCTTGTTCAATTACTGCATACATTTCAAAAACTCCCATCTTTTATACGCTAAAAAACCGAAAAGAAGTGGAATTTTACAAGTTCAACCTTTTTTTGTAAAGTAAATTATCAGATATTTTTGTATTCTATTACCCAATATGAAGCTAAAAATATAGTCTATATCCTCATCGGGAGCAATTTTATGCAGATAGCCATGATACAAGACAAAATCGTTCCGGCGGAAGAGCTTGAACCGGTGTATCTCGACCGCGGGATATTCTTCGGCGACGGGGTTTATGAAGTGGTGCGAAGCTACGACGGCAGGATTTTCGCGCTCGAGGAACATATGCAAAGGTTCGACAACAGCCTGACTGCGATTGGAATAGCGGGCGTGGACCTTGACCGGATTCGCCGCCGGGTCCTGAAGGCTTTTGACGCTGCCGGTATTTCCAACGCCAGGATATACTTTCACATCACACGAGGTTCAGCGCCGCGAAGCCATGCCTGCGATGCTAACCTAAAGCCAAATTTTTTCCTGACCGTCACAGAATCAGAGGATGATTCAGAAGCAAAGACCAATGGTATTGCGGTATCGACACATCCGGATTGGCGATGGAAACGATGTGATATAAAATCGCTGAACCTGTTAGCCAACGTTCTCGCTCGCCAGGAGGCTGCCAACAAGGGCTGTAACGAGGCAATACTCGTCGATGAGAAGGGCTTTATAACCGAAGGTGCCGCTTCGGCATTTTTTGCAATCTTCGGACAAACACTGCAAACCACAGCCCTTACAGTTAATATTCTGCCTTCCATTACGCGTAAATTTGTGATTAGGGCTGCTAAAAATATCGGATTAGAGACAATGGAAAAATCGTTAACGCCGCAACAGGCAAGTGGCGCCGATGAGCTGTTTATTGCCTCAACTACGAACGACATTATTCCTGTGGTCAGATTCGACGAGAAGCTCATCGCAGACGCCAGGCCCGGTAAATATACGAAATTGCTCATCCAGGAATTTCGCTCTTTTACCGTATGAAGCTTTTGTTGATGTTGTTTTCATGCACCTGCATTAACTTACGGCCTGCAGTTAATTGAAATACATCAGACGCTCAGTACCGTGATGGTTGATGCCGGCATGCAGAGATTTTTTATAATATTCGTGATGCGATTCCGGCCTTTAGGGTCGAGGGCGTAACATTTTGCGGCAAGAATATGAACCGCGAGATGGAAGACTCTATCTACAGAAGAAGTGATATTATAGAAGGAGTAAGAAGGGTATTACATCTTTAAGAAATATAAGATAGGAAGAAAAACGATGCCACTTGTAAATATGAAAACTATGTTGATGAAGGCGGGAGGTGAGGGTTATGCCGTCGGCGCCTTTAATATCCTCGATTACAATTCCACCAAGGCCGTCGTCCGGGCTGCAGAGCAAGCAAGCGCTCCGGTGATCATTCAGACATCAGCCAAGACGGTTATATTCTGGGGCACCGAACCCATCATCTCCTGGGTAAGGGAGCTTGCCAGCTCATCGAGTGTACCGATTGCTTTGCACCTTGACCACTGTAAGGATTTGGACCTTATCAAAGAGTGCATCGAATCGGGGTGGACCTCGGTTATGATTGATGCATCCTCAAAACCATTTGAGGAGAACCTTGCCTTGAGTCGGCAGGTCGTACAAATGGCACGCCCCAAAGATGTTACCGTTGAAGCCGAGCTTGGGGCCATCGTCGGCGTAGAGGATGACATTCACGTCAAAGAGCAGGAAGCCCATTTAGCTGACCCTGAACAAGCAATCAAGTTTTGTGTGGAAGTCAAGCCGGACTGTTTCGCGCCGGCCATTGGAACAGCCCACGGAGTCTATAAGGGCATACCCAAGATTGCTTACGAACTGCTCGAAGAAATCGCCGCAAAGACACCTGTCCCTATCGCTCTTCATGGTGGGACTGGTCTTGCAGATGACGTGTTCAGGAAGTGTATTTCGCTTGGTTGTGCGAAAGTGAACATATCGACTCAGCTCAAATATGCGTTTATCGACGGATTTGTTGATTATCACGAGGCGCACAATACGGAATATAATCCGCTGAAAGTTATCGATGCCCAGTTCCATCAGCTTAAGGCGGGAATTATTGAGAAGATAAAGCTGTTCGGCAGTGCAGGAAAGGCCTGATACCTGTGCCTGCGTCTATCTGTGCAGGCAAGCACAAGTACAGGCAGAGGAGAGTATACAATGAAAGTCATTATTTTCGATTGTGACGGCGTTCTGGCTGATACCGAACGGGATGGCCATAGAGTAGCCTTTAACATGGCATTTGCAAAAAAAGGATATGCGATAGAGTGGGGTGTTGAGCTTTACGGAAAACTGTTGGAAGTATCCGGCGGTAAAGAACGCATGATACATTACTTTGACAATTACGGTTGGCCTCGTGATATCGAAGATAAGGATGCTTCAATCAAAGAACTGCACAAGCTCAAAACGGACTTTTTTATGCAAATTATAGAATCAGGAGAACTGCCTCTACGTCCCGGTGTGGCAAGACTTGTTGATGAGGCTATTGCTGCGGATGTAGCTTTGGCCGTTTGCTCGACCTCCCACGAACGTGCAGTCAATCTCGTAGTAGAGAAGCTGCTCGGCCCTGAGCGGAAGGCGCGTTTTAGTGCTATCTTGGCCGGTGACGTTGTATCAAAGAAAAAACCCGACCCTGAAATTTATAATCTTGTTTCGGAAAGACTGAATCTTGAGCCATCCGAATGTGTTGTAATAGAAGACAACCGTAACGGTCTGCTTTCGGCAAAAGCCGCGGGTATGTATTGCGTTATCACCACAAACGGCTATACAAAGGACGAGGATTTTACAGAGGCCGACCTTGTGGTCTCCGAGCTGGGCGATACGCCGAATGTGCAGGTAACTCTGGAGAATATTAGAAATATCATTGAGAAAAGCTAATATCCATCGGGGTAAAACTATGAAAATATTCTTAGGACTGGTAAAGAAATTAGGTTTCGTTTTTGGCTGAGCGAGGACAAGGCTGGCAAGGAAGCAAAACGCAGGCCTACTGATTGGTAGTCCGAGTTTTGCTGACACCGCCAGCCGAAGCCGCAGCCAGCCAAAAATGGAAGATAATTTATTTACAAGTCCTTATACACCGGTGATTATGAAAAAGACGATACTTGCCTTCGGTGAAGTACTCTGGGACATATTACCTTCGTGTACTGTTCTTGGTGGGGCCCCGTTTAATTTCGCTTACCGGGCTAATTCGCTCGGCGATTTGGGTCTTATGATAAGCCGTCTCGGCCGGGACGAGCTCGGCCGTAAAGCCTGCGACCAAATCGTTCAACTTGGCCTGGATACAAGGTTTATCCAGTGGGATGACCAATTCCCCACGGGTACCGTTCAGGTAAGCTTCGATGAACAGAATAACCCGGACTATTTCATCACACCAGAAGTTGCCTACGACCGGATTGAACTGACTGAAGAGCTGCTTGAGGCTGCATCAGCAGCCGACTGCCTGTGCTTCGGAACTTTGTCCCAGAGGGCCGGAATATCACGCAAGACCATCGAGCAGCTTTTGGAAAACGCGGATGGGAGTATCAAATTCTTAGATATAAACCTTCGAAAAAAGTGCTATAGCTTAGAGACTGTGACTTTCTCACTTCAACAAGCAGATGTTCTTAAATTGAACGAAGATGAGGCTCACCAGCTTGGTGATATGCTGGGCATTAAACACCGAAGTCTTCCAGAATTCTGCCGGGAAGTGTCAGGTAAATGGTCTCTTAAATATTGTCTGGTTACGCTCGGTGAAAATGGGGCTTTTGCATCTTCAGATGATGGTCAAAAAGTCTATGTTTCAGGATATAAAGTGTCACTCGCGGATTCTCTTGGCTCCGGAGATGCCTTTTCAGCGGGGTTCGTGCATAAGCTTTTGCGAGATGCGTCAATATCAGAAGCATGTGAGTTTGGCAATGTATTAGGCGCGCTGGTCGCTGCGAAGGAGGGCGCGACGTCGTTAATAACGTTGGATGAAATAGAGAGGTTTTGTAATCAGGATTGTCAGCGAATTGTTCATCCCGATTTGAAATTATTTACGGAATCTTAAATTAAGTATGTAGGGAGATTAAAATGAATAAGATATGCATGGGTATATGGGGGATGACAAATCTGCGGGACCGCTTTAACGTAAATGGTTTCGGAGAAGAAGTGGCGGTTATTGACCGAATCAAAAAGATTGGTGAAACAGAAGGCGTTGACGGCATTGAGCTTCACGTCCCAACGGAGATTGATGAGAAAAACGCCGATGAGATTGGGAAGGTGCTCAATGATTACAATCTTCAGATGGTACAGCTTTGCGGCCATACCTGGACGGAGAGGCAATACAAATTTGGTGCCCTCGGTGACACCGATACGAAGGTGCGCTCTGCTGCAATTGACCGGGTCAAATGGGCACTGGATATGGGTGCAAGGTTCGAAGTACCTATCAGCGTTCTCTGGCCCGCGACCGATGGCAACGATTTTCCTCTGCAAACAGACTATGTTGCTCTCTACGACCGTTATGTGGATTCCGTGAATCAGATTCTGGATTATCTTCACAAGAACAAATACACCACCAAAATATGTATAGAGCCCAAACCGTTCGAGCCCCGCTCCTGGATTATGATGGGGACGACCGCTGCCGCACTGAGCATTGTTCAGGAGGTTGACGACCCGAACTTTGGCATCAACATCGATGTAGGCCATAGTTTGATTGCCAAAGAGAACGTCGAGGATATGTTCTCGCTGGTTCTCCGGGCGAAAAAGCTGTTCCACACACATTTCGACGATAACGACCAGCAGGCCGACTGCGATATTCCGCCCGGCTGCGCTAACTTCATTCGTCTGGTGAGTATTATTTATGTCCTGGACCAGATGGGATACGATGGCTGGTTCGGCCTGGACCTGTTCCCATATCGGGATGACCCGATAGATTTTATGAAACTGTCTGTGGAGAACCTTAGATTTGCGCAGAGCGTTGTTGACTTGATGAACAAGAAGGGAGCCAAAGAATTACGGGCCAAAGGCACTGACGGCCCGGCAATGTCCAGATTGATACGCGATTGTATCAGGCAGGCAAAATAGGAGGTTATTATGAGTAGGATAGAAGGCCCCAATGTTTGATTCGCATAAGAAAGGATTACAAATGAAGCGAATTTCGATAGTTATCATACTTTTGTGGATGCCTTCTCTGGCCTTGGCAGAGACTGGACCCGGAGATGTCTTTCGTGAATATAAGTGGCGGCCTGAAGGAAAATGGCAGCGGGTAACCGGTCCCGATGCCACGGCCGAAGGGGCAAAAGAATTTCTGCCCAATTCCGTAAACACAATTCACATCGATGACCTGGACGAAGCCGATAAAGTCGAAGCGTACATAGAAATGTTGCTATGTCACGGTGGAACAGTAGACAAAAAAATCCGTGTTAACGCAAATCCCTGGATACCCATTCCCGAACCATCCCTTATTCCGGGCAAGGCGGGACAAGGTCCGCCGAATTCGGAATACCAGTATATGCGCTATCCTTGCGTCCAGATTCCCATGAAGTACGTGCGGCAGGGAAATAATACGTTTGAATTTACATGCAGCCCGGGGACAGCGTTGGGCGAGTGGTGGCCGCAGTGGATTCTTTACGGCGTAACTTTCAGGGTTTACTATGACAATTCCAGGCCCCATCCGACCGGAATGATTATAAAACCATCCGGTGGTTCGACCATCGGCGAAGTACCTGTTTTCGAGGCCGTTGCCACAGGCCCTCGTCCGATTAAGCAGGTTGACTTCATCGGTTTCTATGAGGATTTCAACTGGGAAGGCGACGGTAATTATCGTCAATGGCACTATCGTTATTTGTACAACGAAATAAAAAATCATATCGGGACAGCTGCGAACAAGCCCTACAAAGTGACATGGGACAATTCCTGGATTCCCACTCAGGACCGACCCATCAAGATAATGGCCCGAATTGTTGACGCTGCCGGAATGTGCTATATGACGACAGCGGTGGAAAATATTCGCCTTGTTCGCGACAAAACAGTCAGGATGTATAAGCCGTATGACGTCCCTAAAGGGTGGTCGACCCGGGTGGGCAATACGGACAAGTGCAAAACCGATGTGAACGATGACTTAAGCAAAGCCGTCGCCGCGAAAATCATTATGTCCACATGGAACGGAGTCGCAGCGGACGAAATTGGAATAAACGACAAGAAGGTAGTAACAAATGTTGGCAAGAACCATGATCTAAGCTATGACGAGTTTGAGGTTCCGCTGGACTTAATCAAGCCCGGCACGAATACTCTATACACCCACAGCTCGACTGCTCATCACGGCATTGAGGTCCAGTGGCCCGGTATGGTTTTAATGGTAAAATACAATGAACCTGAAGCCGGAGCGGATCCAAACTGGAATAAACCTATCTTGGATGATTAGCGCAAATATCCGTTCAATTGGACAGTCGGAGCCAGCATTGGCTTACGATGGTCCGCCACAGGCGAATTTTGCGAGGGCAAAAACCGCTGCTGCGGAGTTGAGAAAATGGCTTCCACGACAGTAACCTTGGATAAATTTTTCTCCACGGAGTTTCTACAAAGTCTTTCAAACAAAGAGCTTACGCGTTTTTGCACCATCTTATCGAAAAGACATGCATAATTCCGGAGGTTCTTCTTGACGGGAAGGAGGTTAATTTGGTATAAGTGATATAGTAAAGCTTGTGCTCGTAGAGAGTTTGCCCTGAGCGAAAAAGCTTGTCCTGAGCTTGTCGAAAAAGCTCGTCCCGAGTTTAACAGAAGGGTCGAAGGGATGGGTATATATTCGTTTTTGGTTTCCCATCGGGCGCATTTCTTTGGATTATTCGATAGAGGAGGAGTTAGTGTGTATCACGCAAGGCAGAGAGACGGAAGGGAGAGCTTACACCCCGCGGTAAAGATTCTTACATTTCAATTAACAACCTAAATTTATTTTTTTAAAGGAGGACTATTATGTGTAAGAAGTTGATTTATTTGGTTTCTTTTGTTTTGGTACTGTGCATGGGCCTTTCTCCTGCGCATGTCCAGGCTGACCTCGTCGGGTACTGGAGACTCGATGAATCTTCCGGCACGATTGCGGCTGACATGGCCGGAGGTGACAACGACGGTACGCTCTCTGGAGATGTAGAATGGAGACCCAGTGAAGGCAGAGCAGGGGGTGCTTTATTTTATAGCAGTGAAGATAACACTGCACGTGTCGAGATTCCAACGACGGGAATGTCCGTCTCCGAAGGAACGATGATGATCTGGGGTAATCTGGCTGAGCCGTACCCCACGGATCGAGACGACTCATCGTATTTCTTCGGTCATACGACCCAACCCTCATACTCCAATCGTATTCAGCTATATATGAATGAAAACAATACCTTTTTAGATCTCGGACTCGGTGACTCCCATGCCCGCGATAACGATATCGTGGAATTGCAGACGGAAACCTGGTATCACGTCGCCTTAACCTGGGATTCGGGAAGATACGTCGTCTATTTGGATGGAGAGGAAATCGCTGCAGGCGCATATACCGGCTTGACCGCTATCCACGATATCATGGACATCGGTAATGATGGAAATCCGGTGTCGCAGAATACCGAGGCCTTTGCGGGTCTGCTCGATGAAGCACGGATATACGATGGCGCGCTTTCTGCCGATCAAATCCGGGCTGCCATGCGGGGTGCGCCGCTTCCGTTAGCGTCGAGGCCCGGCCCGAAGGATGGCTCCCTGATTCTGGACACATGGGTGAACCTTTCCTGGTCCCCGGGAGATTTTGCCGTCTCGCACGATGTGTATATGGGTGATAATTTTGACGATGTGAACGACGGCGCCCCCGACTCGTCGGGGTTCCTCGGCAACCAGGCCGGAACGTTTATTGTTGCAGGCTTTCCCGGATTCGCTTATCCGGATGGTCTTGTTCCGGGCACAACATATTACTGGCGGATTGATGAGGTCAATGACACCGAGCCTAATAGTCCATGGAAGGGTAACGTCTGGAGCTTTTCCATTGCCCCCAGGACCGCCTATGCACCCGACCCGGCTGATGGTGCCGAGTTGGTAGAACTTACTGCAAAACTTAGCTGGACGAAAGGTTTCGGTGCGAAACTGCACACTGTGTACTTTGGCGAAAATTTCGACGATGTGAATAACGCTGCCGGGGGTTCTTCTCAGGGAACTACGACCTATACTCCCAGTACACTTAAATCGGGTAAGACTTATTACTGGCGTGTCGATGAGTTTGATATTATCGAGACGTACAAAGGCGACGTCTGGAGCTTTACGACTCAGGGCGCCGTCGTGAGCCTCAAGCCATCTAATGGCGCTGTGGATGTAAAGCAGACACAGATTCTTACCTGGTCGCCGGGAGACGCAGCCGCTTCGCATGAGCTGTACTTCGGCACAGATAAAGAGGTCATGCGCGATGCCGATACAAGTTCACCGGAGTATAAAGGCACCAGGGACCTCGGTTCCGAGAGCTATGACCCCGGAAAACTTGAGTGGGACAGCATCTACTACTGGCGTGTTGATGAGGTCAATAACGCCAACGCCGACAGTCCGTGGATAGGCCCTGTCTGGAGCTTTACGACAGCCAACTTCCTTATCGTGGACGATTTTGAATCTTACAATGACCTTGACCCCACTGACCCCGATAGCAACAGGATATTTAATGCGTGGCTGGACGGATACGACGACCCGGCAAACGGTTCTTTAGTTGGTTATGATAATCCTCCTTTTGCCGAGCAAACTATCGTTCACAGTGGCAGCCAGTCGCTGCCGCTTTACTACGACAACAGTGTTGGTTACTCTGAGGCGACATTGACGTTGACTTATCCGCGTGACTGGACCGAGAAAGGTGTCACCACGCTGACGATTTGGTTCAGAGGTGATTCGGACAACGCTGCTGAGACGTTGTATGTTGCTCTCAATGGCAGTGCTGTAGTCAATCACGATAATCCGAATGCGGCACAGATAAATAAATGGATCGAATGGAATATCGACCTGCAGGCATTTACAGATCAGGGTGTGAACCTCGCCAATGTCAATTCGATTACTCTTGGTCTTGGCAACAGGAGCAATCCGGTTGCCGGCGGTGCAGGTATGATGTATTTTGATGATATTCGGCTGTATCCACCGGCGCCCTAAGCCGGAACCGGCAGTCAAGATTGCATAGTTGATATTGAAGATGTGTGTTAACTCGGGGCTTATACTGATTGATTCGGTATAGGCCCCGTTTGTTGATCCCCCAAAAGAATTATATGATTGATACATTTCTTTTCATCCGGCTACTTAAACCGATTTTATCTTTAAAATATTTGTTTTTCGGCTCCTGTTTGTAAGCTGGTTTGTAAGCGCGCTTTCTGAGTATTTATAACTTCTATCAGTACAACAGGTTAAGATTGTAGGGCATCGGATTGTTAGTCCGATGCTCAGTCGTTTACTGGGGCTTGGAGCGGAAATGCCAGACACAGTGGAGATTGGTCTGGCGGTTGTGACCTACCTGGCCTACCTCCAGTCTCAATATGACACATTTTGTCTCGATTTTTCACTTGAATATCCTACTTCTACAGTATATATTGTCCTCAGCTGTTGCACCCAGATGTCTTGAGCCAAGAGCGAAGGTTTGTTTCCCGTCAGCAGAAGTGGCACAGGTTAATGCCTTTGGTTAGGGGAGACCTTCAAGTGTTTTCCTGCATGCAGGAAAACACTTGAAATCGCAGATTTCAGTTCCATAATCGGGGTCCTTTAATCCCGGAAAGGAGTTGAAAAATGGCAGAATCAACAGACGTAATAAAGCAAATCAGAAAGGCAACCCGCCGAAAATTCTCTGCAGAGGAGAAAATCCGAATAGTCCTCGAAGGGCTGCGGGGCGAGACGTCCATATCAGAAATTTGCAGACGAGAAGGTATA
>Ga0307379_10000246_pt1 | contig 95456 bp, 103 predicted proteins | sample UN2MG_FD_202237 | JGI IMG/M metagenome (GOLD analysis project Ga0307379, IMG submission 202237) | Soil microbial communities from Risofladan, Vaasa, Finland - UN-2 | ecosystem: Environmental > Terrestrial > Soil > Coastal area > Acid sulfate soil | place: Finland: Risofladan, Vaasa | collected... | reverse complement strand
GTCTTGGTCTCAGTCTTGGTCTCAGTCTTGGCGCTCTTGGGCGGCGATTTCTTTTTCGGCGCCGGTTTCGCCTTACCGTCGCCGTCGACGATGGCCCCGAGCAAGGCACCCACTTCGACCGTGTCGCCGGCGTTCACGACGATCTCCGACAACACGCCGGAGGCGGGCGCCGGAACTTCGACGGTGACCTTGTCCGTCTCGAGTTCCACCAAGGGTTCGTCGGCGGCGACCGCGTCGCCCGCCTGTTTAAACCACTGGCCGACCGTCGCCTCGACGACGGACTCTCCCAAGACCGGCACGCGGATCTCTGTTGGCATCGGTTCCTTCGCCTGTTCTTTTTGGCCTAGCCCAGCGCCTCGTCGAGAAAGGCCTTCAATTCGCGCAAATGCTTACTCATGAGACCGGTCGCCGTGGCTGCTGAATTCGGCCGCCCAGCATAGCGGGGGCGCTTGTCTTTGGCATCGATGTGATCGAGTACCCAGGACAGATTCGGCTCGATAAAGCTCCAGCCGCCCATGTTTTTCGGCTCTTCCTGACACCACACCATCTCCGCGTCCTTGAATCGGGAGAGCTCATGAATCAGGGCGCGGGCCGGGAAGGGATAGAGCTGTTCGACCCGCAACAGATAGATGTCGTTGATGCCGCGCTTTTCGCGCTCCTCGTAGAGATCGTAATAGACCTTGCCGGAGCAGATGACCACGCGCCTGATCTGATCGTCAGGCGCGAGCTTGATCGGCTCATCATGGGTCTGGGCATGATCCCATAACAGACGGTGGAAGCTGGCGTCCGGGCCAAAGGCCTCAAGATCGGATACCACTTTTTTGTGACGGAGCAGCGACTTCGGCGTCATGAGCACCAGAGGCTTGCGGAACTCGCGGTGCAACTGACGCCGGAGTACGTGGAAATAATTTGCCGGCGTCGTGCAGTTGACGACCTGCCAATTGTCCTCGGCGCAAGACTGGAGATAGCGCTCAAGGCGCGCCGAGGAGTGTTCCGGGCCCTGGCCCTCGTAGCCGTGGGGCAGCAACAGCACCAGGCCCGACATGCGCAGCCATTTGCGTTCGCCGGAGGAAATGAACTGGTCGATGATGACCTGGGCGCCGTTGGCGAAATCGCCGAACTGCGCCTCCCACAGCACAAGCGCATTGGGTTCGGCCAAGCTGTAGCCGTATTCGAAGCCGAGCACGGCTTCCTCCGAAAGCATCGTGTTGATGACCTCGAACTCCGCTTGGTCCTGCGAGAGGTGCTTGAGCGGCGTGTACATATTCTCGGTCACCTGATCCATCAGCACCGAATGGCGTTGCGAGAAGGTGCCGCGCTCGGAGTCTTGGCCCGACAGCCGCACCTTGAAGCCCTCGACCAGGAGCGTGCCGAAAGCGAGCGATTCCGCCGTGGCCCAGTCGATGCTTTTCCCCTCGTCGATCATCTTGCCGCGGCTCGCCATGATGCGCGCGATGGTCTTGTGCGGCGTGAAGCTCTCGGGGATCGTGGTGAGCTTGCGGCCGAGTTGGCGAAGCGCGTCGAGGTCGACGCCGGTCGTGCCCCGGCGGGCGCCTTCTTCGGCGAAGCCGATACCGGACCATCTTCCGTCGAGCCAGTCGGCGCGGTTCGGGCGGTAGGTTTCGCCGGCCAGGAACTCCTCCTCGAGAAAGGCGCGAAACTGAGCTTGCAGGTTTTCGACCTCGTCCTCGGTGAAAAGGCCCTCTTCGATCAGGCGATTGGCATAGGTCTCCACCACGCCCGGGTGCTTGGCGATGCGCTGATACATCAAGGGCTGGGTGAAGGCCGGTTCGTCCGCCTCGTTATGGCCGTGCCGCCGATAGCAGAACATGTCAATGACGACCGGCTTGCCGAAGCGCTGGCGGAACTCGGTGGCGATCTTGGTGACGTAGACCACGGCTTCCGGGTCGTCGCCGTTCACGTGGAAGATCGGCGCGTCGATCATCTTGGCGACGTCGGAGGGGTAGGGCGAGGAGCGCGAGAAGCGCGGCGCGGTGGTGAAGCCGATCTGGTTGTTGACGATGAAATGGATCGGGCCGCCGGTGCGGTGACCGCGCAAGCCAGACAACCCTAAGCATTCGGCCACCACGCCCTGGCCGGCGAAAGCCGCGTCGCCGTGGAGCAGGAGCGGCAGAACCTCTTTCCGCTCCCGGTCGCCGATCTGGTCCTGCTTGGCGCGCACCTTGCCGAGCACGACCGGATCGACACTTTCCAGATGCGAGGGGTTGGCGGTCAGCGACAGGTGCACGCGGTTGTCGTCGAACTCGCGGTCGGAGGAGGCGCCCAAGTGATATTTCACATCGCCGGAGCCTTCGACGTCGTCGGGCTGCGCCGAGCCGCCTCTGAATTCGTTGAAGATCGCGCGATATGGCTTGGCCATGACATTGGCGAGGACATTGAGCCGCCCGCGATGGGGCATGCCGATGACGATCTCGCGCACGCCGAGTTGACCGCCGCGCTTGATGATCTGTTCGAGCGCCGGGACCATGGATTCGCCGCCGTCCAGGCCGAACCGCTTGGTGCCGGTATATTTGACGTTGAGGAAGCGCTCGGAGCCTTCGGCCTCGATGAGCTTGGCGAGGATCGCGCGCTTGCCCTGATCGGTAAAGCGGACCTCCCTGTCGCTGCCTTCGACGCGCTCCTGCATCCAGGCCCGCTGTTCGGGATCGGAAATATGCATGTATTCGTAGCCGATAGGCCCGGCATAGGTCGTCTTCAGAATGTCGAGGACCTGCCGCAAGGTCGCGAACTCGAAGCCGAACGCCCCGCCGATATAGATGGGCCGGCTGTAATCGGCCGTGGTGAAGCCATAGGTCTTCGGGTTTAGCTCCGGATGCTCGCCGCGGCTGATGAGCTGAAGCGGATCGAGCTCGGCGATGAGATGGCCACGGGTCCGGTAGGCGCGGATCAGCATGCGGGCGCCGAGCGTATCGCGGGCGGCATCGAGGGCCTGCTGCTGGGTCAGGGCGCCGGTCAGGCTCTTGGTGATGGGCTGCGTGGCCTTGCCGGCGGACCAGGACGGCCCGTTGGCGTCGGCCAGCACGTCCATGGCGTCATCGCCGAGGCTCGCGAAGAAGCTCTGCCATTCGGGGGCGAGTGAGGCGGGGTCGGTCTCGTAGAGCGCGTAGAGCTCTGCCAGATAGGTGGCGTTCGCGCCATCCAGGAACGACGTGTAGGCAAACACCTCGTTCAGTTCGTGTCGTGTCATTGCACCAACCTGCCGGTCCGCTACTGGAACACCGGCGTGCCGGGCAATCAAGGCGAGCGTTAGGCGCCCGGCTTACCTTTACCTGAAAATTCGTGCAAGGGTCGTTCCAAGGGCCGCAGGCGACTGCGCAACGACGATGCCGGCCTGTTGCATTGCCTCAATTTTACTCTTTGCGTCGCCTTTGCCGCCTGAGATGACGGCACCGGCATGACCCATGCGGCGACCAGGCGGGGCGGTGGCGCCGGCGACGAATCCGACAATCGGTTTCTTGTTGCCCGCGGCGATGAGGAACTCGGCGGCCTCTTCCTCGGCCGAGCCGCCGATCTCGCCGATCATGATGATGGCTTCGGTGGCGTCGTCCTCCAGGAACAGCGATAGCGAGTCGACGAAGTTCGTGCCGTTCACGGGATCGCCGCCAATGCCGATGCAGGTCGTCTGGCCCAGGCCCACGGCGGTGGTCTGCGCCACGGCCTCATAGGTGAGGGTGCCGGAGCGCGACACGATGCCGACCCTGCCTGGCGTGTGGATATGGCCCGGCATGATGCCGATCTTGCATTGGCCCGGGGTGATGATGCCGGGGCAGTTCGGCCCAATCAGGCGGGTGCCGGAACCGCTCAGCGCGCGCTTGACCTTGACCATGTCGAGCACGGGCACGCCCTCGGTGATGCAGACCACAAGGCCGATGCCTGCGTCGATCGCCTCTAGAATGGCGTCGGCGGCAAATGGCGGCGGCACATAGACGGCGGATGCTTCGGCGCCGGTCGCCTCGACCGCCTCGCGGACCGTATCGAACACCGGCAGATCGAGATGGGTGGTGCCGCCTTTGCCCGGCGTGACGCCGCCCACCATCTTGGTGCCGTAGGCGATGGCCTGCTCGGTGTGAAAGGTGCCTTGGGAGCCGGTAAAGCCCTGGCAGATGACGCGCGTGTTCTTATCGACGAGTACGGACATGATGTGAGGTTAAGCCGGTTAGCGGAAGGATTGGTGACAAAAGGCGGAAAGCCTGCTCTGCAAAATTCAAGCCGCCGCTTTGATCGCGGCGACGGCCTTCTTCGCGGCGTCGTCGAGGTCGTCGGCGGGGATGATGGCGAGGCCAGACTCGCGCAGCAGCTCTTTGCCGCGCTCCACATTGGTGCCTTCGAGGCGGACGACCAGCGGCACGGCGATGTTCGTCTCCTTCGCCGCGGCGATGATGCCCTCGGCGATGGTGTCGCAGCGCATGATGCCGCCGAAGATGTTGACCAGCACGCCCTTCACGTTGGGGTCGGACAGGATGATCTTGAACGCCTCGGTGACGCGCTCCTTGGTGGCGCCGCCGCCGACGTCGAGGAAGTTCGCCGGCTCGCCGCCATAGAGCTTGATGATGTCCATGGTGGCCATGGCGAGCCCCGCGCCGTTGACCATGCAGCCGATTGAGCCATCGAGCTTCACATAGGAGAGGTCGTGCTTGGAGGCCTCGACCTCGGCCGGGTCCTCTTCGTGAATGTCACGCAAGGCCTCGATGTCGGGATGGCGGAACAGGGCGTTGTCCTCGAAACCCATCTTGGCGTCGAGGCACACGAGCCTGTCGTCTCCCGTCACCACGAGCGGGTTGATCTCGATGAGGCTCGCGTCCTTTTCCATGAACAGCGTGTAGAGCGTCTTGATGAGCTTGGCGCACTGCTTGGCGAGATCGCCCTTGAGGTTCAGCGCCGCGGCGATGACCCGGCCGTGAAAGGCGCTCAAACCCGAAGCGGGGTCCACGTCGATGGTGGTGATCAGCTCCGGCGTCTTGGCCGCGACCTCTTCGATGTTTACGCCGCCTTCGGTGGAGGCGACGAAAGCCACGCGGCCCGTTGCGCGGTCGACCAGAAGAGAGAGATAGAGCTCCCGGGCGATGCTCGTGTCCTCGACCACATAGACGGAGCGCACGACGCGGCCCTTCGGTCCGGTCTGGGGCGTCACGAGCGGTTTGCCCAGCATGCGGTCGGCCTCGGCGTGCAGCTCCTGAAGCGTCTTGACCAGCTTGATGCCGCCGCCCTTGCCGCGACCGCCGGCATGGATCTGCGCCTTGACGACGAAGATTTTGCTATCGAGTTTCTTGGCGTGCTCCGCGGCTTCTTCCGCCGTGGTGGCGATATAGCCCTTGGCCACCGGTGCACCAAAGGCCTTGAGCAGATCCTTGGCCTGATATTCGTGAATATTCATGAGACTCTCTAGGCGAGGTTAGGTGCGATCCTCTGGCAAAGCTCGACCAGAGCCTTCACAGATTCAACCGAATGGATGAAGGCGTCCTTCTCGGCGGAGGACAGGTCGAGTTCGATAACGCGCTCGACGCCCTTGTCGCTGATGATGACGGGAACGCCGGAGTAGATGCCCTTCACGCCATACTCGCCGTTCAGATAGGCGGCGGCGGGAAGCACGCGCTTTTCGTTGTTGAGATAGGACTCTGCCATGTCGAGGGCGGCGGTGGCCGGGGCGTAATAGGCGGAGCCCGTCTTGAGCAGGCCAACGATCTCGGCGCCGCCGTCACGGGTGCGCTGCACGATTTCATCGAGCCGCTTCTGAGTGATCCAGCGCATCTTCACGAGGTCGGCGAGCGGAATGCCCGCAACCGACGAATAGCGGATCAGCGGCACCATGGTGTCGCCATGGCCGCCAAGCACCATGGTGTGGATGTCCTGCGGGCTGACGTCGAACTCCTCCGAAAGGAAGAAGCGGAAGCGGGCGCTGTCGAGCACGCCGGCCATGCCGACCACTTTGTTGCGCGGCAGACCGGAGGTCTTCTGGAGCGCCCAGACCATGGCGTCGAGGGGATTGGTCACGCAGATGACGAAGGCTTCCGGCGCGTACTTACGAAGCCCGGCGCCAACCTGCTCCATCACCTTGAGATTGATCTCGAGCAGGTCGTCGCGGCTCATGCCGGGCTTGCGGGGCACGCCCGCGGTGACGATCACCACGTCGGCGTCCTTGATCTCGGCATATTCGTTAGCGCCCTTGAACTTGGGGGCGAAGCCATGGACGGGGGCGGAGTGCGACAGGTCCAGCGCCTTGCCTTGAGGGACGCCGTCCACCACGTCGAACAGGATGATGTCGCCAAGCTCCTTGATTCCGGCAAGGTGGGCGATGGTTCCGCCGATCTGGCCGGCGCCGATCAGTGCAATCTTACTCCGCGCCATGAAAATCCCCTTCTGAAAGGCTTGCTGAAATGGGCCGTTTTCCGCGCATGCCGGCCCCGCGTGAAACTGAGGGTTGGTTAAATGCAATCGGGCGTTCGCGCAAGGTGGGGAATCGCGTGAAACTCTCAGGGCGGCAGCTCAAGGGGTCTGGTGGACCGGGGCCGGGGCGATCGGCTAGGGTTGATCGAGACGCGCGGGAGATAAGAGGTTGCCCATGGTGGAGAAGCGGTCGGCCAAAAATAATGAGAGGCCAGCGCCAACGGACGAGGAGCTGGATCGGACACCGGCGCTGCCGCTCGTCGTGTGGGCCGCGCGGTGCAGCGCCTATTTCCTGGCGCTGGGCGGCATTATGCTGGTGTCTTTCCTGTTTTATGGCTTCGAGACCGATCCGCAGAGCTTTCCGCCCGGCTTCCGCCTGAATCCGCTCCAGGCCGGCGTCGACTTCATCTGGGGGCTGGTGGGCACGCTGATCGGCTTCTTCCGTCCGCGCTTCGCCACCGCCTTCGTGCTCGCTTTCGCCGCGTTCTATACGCTCGTGGCGGGGCTTGGCACGTTCGCGGGATCGGCGCTCGGCATGGAATTGGGGACACCCGCCAAGGTGTTTTATTGGGTGGTGGTGGCCGGCGCCTGGGCGGTGGGCTTGTGGGCGCTGTTGAAGCCCCGGCGTGCCGCGTGACTGCCCGATAGCGCCGAACATCCTCTAGGGCCGCAACCCCGGATAGGCTTCCGGCGGGGGGCCGTCTGAGGCGACCGCCTCCGGCGGCTTCACGATCTCGGCCAGCGGCTCTCCCACGGGCTTGATGCGGACGACATAGACCTTGGCGGCTTCCGTCTTGCTGGCGTTCCAGCCGCGATGCACGACGTCCGGCGCCAAGTGGAACGCCTCTCCGGCCTTCAGGGCGCGGGGCGGTTCGCCTGCCACCTCGATCATCAACGTCCCCTCGAGTTCGTACTCGAACTCCTGGGCGCCGGGGTGGATATGCCAGGGCACGGCGCTTCCCGGCGGGAAGGTGTAGAGCTGGATGTCCACCTCCTTGCCGGGGTCGCCGGCCACCTTCTCGGTCAGAAGGTGTTGGGCCTCGACCTTGGGCAACGCGCCCTCTTCCCGTGCTTCGAGCAGACCGGTGTCGAGCAGACTTGTGCCGACCAGACCTGCGCCGACCAAGCCGATGACGGCCAGGGCGCCAAAGACGGTGACGCGTTTTGGTTTGAATGGGCTTGCGATCATGGGGCGCACTCTAACGCACCCCACTTGCCCCGAGGATAGTCAAATGACGCTACAGTGGCGCGAGACTTCGCGGAGGACATCATGACCTATACTTGGACAGGCGCGCAGTACGGCATCGGCTTCGGCACGGCGCTGGCTATCGCGATCTCTTACGACAACAACCACTCGATCCTGTGGGCCATCATCCATGGATTTTTCAGCTGGCTCTATGTGATCTATTTCGCCATCGCCTATTAGGCGCCCAAGCGTGCGAGAGCCCCTCCCGGTGTGGGAAGGGCTCTCGCAAGTCTTACGGCTTCGGCTTTAGCGGATGGTGATGCTGAAGCCCGGGCCGCGGTCATAACCGTAGTCATACGGCGCGCGGTAGCCGTAGCGATAACGGGGCGCGTCATAGCTGTAGCGCGGCGCATAACGCCCCCGATAACCACGGGCATAATAGCCCTGGTTCCGGTGATGGCGCTTCACATAGCGATTGTCCTTAGGCCCGATGGGTGCCCAGGTCCCGCCGAAATAGCCATCCCGTTGAATAGACTTGGCTTCAACGACCGATGCCGGCGCGGCGATCAGCGCGGCGCCTGCCACGAGCGACAGGGCGAGCGCGCCATTGCGAAGAATGTTCTTCATCAGAAGCCTCCTTTCGTTGGCTTTTTCCATACCGAATAAACGGATGAGCGGAGGGCAGAGTTCCGAGCCCCGACAGCATGTCGCAGCCGTGTGATCGCTGGTGTGCGCCTTCTCGCTCCGGTCATTTCCGGCTATGATGGCGTGGGAGGCAGGCCGCGCCTTCAGTTGGTCGCGTCACGGGGGTTGTTCGTCATGCGCGGAGCCAGGCATCTTCCGCTGTTGTTTCTGTTGGCCGTCGCCGGGTTCGGCGCCGGCACCACCGCACACGCAGCAGGCTATGAGCGGGCGCCGTCCTTCACGGCGCGGCAGGTGCTGCCGCCCTCGCTGCTCAAGAGCCCCTATTACACCGTCCGGAACCAGGTCGGGCTGCAGAACTATCAATATGTCTTCGACGTCGACACCCAATGGGGCACGTTCCGCATCGTGGGCACGACCTTGCTGCGCGTGCGGGCGCGCGAGATGGAAGCCACGGCGAAGCTGCAGCAGATCGGCGGCGCCGAAACGCTGGTGGACGCCGCGGGGCGCACCGCGCTCAAGCCGCTCGGCACGGCGAAGGGGCTTGTCACCAAGCCGGCCAAGACGATCGGCGACACGTTCAAGGGCGTCGGCAATCTGTTCGGCAGCGTCGGCGCGGCGATGAAGGCGACCGATCCGCGCAAGGAAGGGCTTGTCGCCTCGGTCACCGGCGGCGCCGAAGCCCGGCGCAAGCTCGCCTTCGACCTCGGGGTGGACCCCTATACGAGTTTCAAACCGCTCCATGATGAACTTACGCGGCTCGCAACGGCCAGCGCCATCGGCAATACCGGCGTGAATGTGGGGCTCGGCTTCGTGACCGGCGGCGTGGGCATCGCCATCAGCGCGACCTCCACCAGCCAGAAGCTGCGCGAGGCGCTGCGCGACAAGACGGCGGCGCAGCTCGAGCAGGAAGGCCGCAAATTCCTCACCGCCATGGGCATCTCGGCGAGTGCGCAAAACGCCTTCTATGGGAACCCGCATCTGACGCCGACCGACAAGGCGGTCATCGTGGTGGCGCTCAAGACCTTGGGCAATGTCGGCGGGCGGCAGATCTATATCGAGACCGCGGCGCGCGCGAGCTCCATCGAGATGGCGTTCTACTACCGCCGCCAGTCGGAGCTGATCGCGCGCTACAACAAGAAGATCGCGCCGGTCACGGGCTTTATTCAGGCCGGGCCCGCGCCCATGGTGAAGACCGGGCAGGGCACCGTCTCGATCCTGCCGGTGGACTACATCTATTGGAGCGCGCCGATCGAGCAGCTGGCGTCGAACGCGCGCGGCCAGATGTGGCTCACGGGTAAGGCGAGCAAGCGCGCCACCGCGCAGCTCGGCGCCATGGGCTGGCGGATCTCCAGCAATGTCGGCAAGCGGCTGGACTGAGGTCACTCCATTTCTCGCTCTCGTCATCGTCGGGCTCGTCTTGAGCCTGCGCCCGGGCCGGCGAAGCCGGACCCGGGTGGCGATCCAATAGTGAGTCTTGTGACCTCCCGCTTCGCCCTATTGGATGCCCGGAACAAGTCCGGGCATGACGAAGGAGAGTGGGCACAGGTCATCGTTGCCGCGGCGCGAGACGCGCCCGGATTTTGTCTCCCTCTCCCGAGGTTCGCCCTCTATCCAGAGGGGATGGCGCGCCGAGAGGCGCAAATCTTAGTGGCTCGCGGTCCGAGGACCGCGCGGGCGCCTTCCGGCGCGCCAACACGACGTCTCCAGCGCCGGGCCCCGCTTCAATCCCGGACTGTCTGTCCGGGATCTAACTGCCAGCTTCTGGCGGGGGCTCGTAGTGGCCCCGGGGGGTGGCTCCGGCGCCGCCCGAGTGTTCCGCTTGCGAACGAAACCCGCAGGCGCCGCACCCCGTCCCGCTCACGCTAACGCCTCGCGAGAACGCCCTTTGAACGGACGAGGTGGAGGGATTGTACCGCAGGTTTTCGGGGCGGGGATAAGGTTACGCGACACGGGTCACGGTAGCATAGCAGAGAGTTACAAGTTTAAGTTGTATCGGCCTTCTCGATCGCTAAACTGTCGGATCGGGAGGGCTTGGGCATGCTGCCAAGACCCAAATTTTGCATATGCCTCACATCGGCAATCGTCGCCGGCATGTCTTTGGTTTGGCCCGCCTTCGCGGACCCCGTGGCCTTCGACTATCGGGGGATTTGCGACGCCTCGGGGGCGGTTGCCTTGGATAGCGATCATTTTGCCGTCGCGGACGATGAGACCAATACGCTTTGGATTTATCGCCGGGGCGAGCCGGATATCGTCGACCGTCTCGATCTCAGCGAGTCCCTCAAAACCAAGCCCACGAAGGAAGTGGATCTCGAAGGCGCCGCGCGTGTCGGCGGCCGGATTTACTGGATCGCCTCGCATTCGAAGGACAAGAAAAAGCGGCGGCGCTTTTTCGCCACGGACATCGTCGCGGGCGCGCCGCCCACACTCCAGAAACCCCCAAAATACTCCAATGACCTGTTGAAGGAGATGATCGCCGCGCCCGGGCTCGCCGCCTACGATCTCGAGGATGCCGCCGCGCGCAACGACCCGGAGCAGGAGGGCGCTCTCAACATCGAAGGCTTGGCCGCGACGCCCGATGGCGATCTTCTCATCGGTTTCCGCAATCCAATCCCCAAGGGGAAGGCGCTGATCGTCCCGCTCAAAAATCCGAACAAGGTGCTCAAGGGTGAGAAGGCCAGGTTCGGCGCGCCGGTGGAGCTCGACCTCGGCGGCAAAGGCATTCGCAGCATCGAGCGCGTCGGCGCGGACGATCTGGCGGGCTATCTGATTGTCGCCGGGCCTTACAACGACGATGGGTCGTTTGCGCTGTTCCGCTGGTCTGGTGCAAGCGACGCCACGCCACAGCAGATCGACGCCGCCACCCTGCTGACGGACCTGCACCCGGAGGCCCTGTTTGCCGTTCCCGGCACCAATGAGGTTCAGATCCTCAGCGACGACGGCGGCGTGATGGTCGACGGCACAGAGTGCAAAAACTTGGAAGGCGCCAACGAAGCCAAAAAGGGATTCCGCAGCCAGGTGCTCACCCTCAACTAGCCCGCGCTCCTGAAAGGGGCTCACGCCTGCCGCCAAAACCGCGCAATCTGGCGCTACGGCCTTCTCAGGCGTATGAAAAGGCATGGATTTGCGGAACTTTTGGCGGAAGGGCTTGGTGGGCTTCGGGCTCGTGGCGGCGCTTGCAGGGGCCTGTGCGGGCTGCGCCGGCGGCTCCGGCCCCCAAGACGCCTATAAGCAGCTCACGTACGTCGATTACGGCAAGGCCTATGTCGGCATGAGCAAGGCGGAGGTGTTGAAGTGCGCCGGCCAGCCGCGCTCGCGCATTCCCGCCGGCACGAGCGCCGAGACGCTGATCTATCACTATAGCGGCGCGGGACCCGTGCCGACCACCGGGGGCGTGAAAAACGCCACCTGCTCGGCGAGCCTCACCTTCGAGAAGGGCACGCTGGTGCGCGTGAGCTACGCGCATATGAACGTGCGCAGCCCCTACGACTGGCAAAGCGAGAAGGACGATAAGAAGGCGGAAGCGATGCGCAAAGAGGGCACGCCCTCCTGCACCTTCTCGCTGCCGCGCTGTCCGCGCTAGCGCTCGCACCTTGAGCGCCTTCTTGATGCGCTACCGCGCTTCGCGCTGCTTGAGCGCATTTTTTTTGCGCTACCGCTTCGCTACTTGAGCGCTACGTCCGCTCCACCATCTTGCGCTTCAGATTGGCGATGGCCGCCGCCGGGTTCAGGCCCTTGGGGCACGCCTTGGTGCAGTTGAGGATGGTATGGCATCGATAGAGCCGGAACGGGTCCTCCAGATCGTCGAGGCGCTCGCCGGTATGCTCGTCGCGCGAGTCTTCGATCCAGCGATTGGCCTGCAAGAGAATGGCCGGGCCGAGATAGCGGTCGCTGTTCCACCAATAGGACGGGCAGGCGGTGGAGCAGCAGGCGCACAAGATACACTCGTAGAGGCCGTCCAGCTTCTCGCGGTCGTCATGGGACTGACGCCATTCCTTTTGCGGGGTCGGGCTGTCGGTCTGAAGCCAAGGCTCGATCTGGCGGTGCTGCGCGTAGAACTGCGTCATGTCGGGGACCAGGTCCTTGATCACCGGCATATGCGGCAGCGGATAGACGGCGATGGCGCCATGTGCGTCGTCGGCGTGCATGGTGCAGGCCAGCGTGTTTGTGCCGGCGACGTTCATGGAGCAGGAGCCGCACACACCTTCGCGGCAGGAGCGGCGGAAGGTCAGCGTGGGGTCGATCTTGTTCTTGATCCACAGCAGCGCGTCGAGAACCATCGGCCCGCAATCGTTCATGTCGACCCAATAGGTGTCGACGCGCGGGTTTTCGCCGGTCTCGGGGTCGAAGCGGTAGATGCGGTATTCGCGCCAGCGCCCGGCCTCCGCGTCCTTGGCGGGCGGGTTCCATGCCTTGCCCTTTTTGATCTTCGAATTCTTGGGAAGTGTGAATTGGACCATGTCTGTCTACCTCTGCCCAGGCCGGTTTTGATCCGCCATTTCCTTAGTAGGTAACGAGCGGGGGCGATCCGGGCAAGGCCCCTTTGCGTCGCGGGCTCACGCCTGGTCCAGCAATTTGCGGACTTTCTGAGCGAGATCCTGCTCGGTGTAGGGTTTGCTCAGGAGCTCGACATCGGGGTCGAGGCGTCCCTGGTGAACGATGGCGTTGCGGGTATATCCGGTGGTGAACAGCACAGGTAGGCCGGGATATTTTCGCCTGACCTCGTTGGCGAGAGTTCGGCCGTTCAAGCCGCCCGGCAGGACCACGTCGGTGAACAACAGGTCGATCGGCGGCTTGTTGACCAGAAGTTCGATGGCTGACGGGGTATCGGATGCTTCCAGCACGGCATAGCCGAGCCCATGGAGCACGGTCGCGGCGTACTCGCGGACGCCGTCATTGTCTTCCACCAGAAGGATCGTCTCTTGGGGTTGGGCGCGTGGTGGCGGGGGGACCTCCTCGGCCTTAGCGGCAGGCGCGGCTCTCTGCTCCTCGTCCGCGGTCATGCGCGGCAAATAGAGTTTCACGGTCGTGCCCTGGAGCTCCTCGCTGTAGATGCGCACGTGCCCACCCGACTGCTTCACGAAGCCGTGGACCATGGAGAGACCGAGCCCCGATCCTTCGCCGGCAGACTTGGTCGAGAAGAACGGCTCGAAGACGTGATCGATAACATCGGCTGGGATGCCGGTTCCGGTGTCGGTCACGCAGAGCACGACATATTGTCCGGGCTCGATGTCGCCGAAGCGGCGCGCATAGGCGTCGTCGAGATAGGTGTTCGCGGTCTCAATCGTGAGGCAGCCGCCCTCCGGCATGGCGGCACGGGCATTGAGGGCGAGATTGAGCAGTGCGTTTTCCAGTTGATTGGGATCGACGAAGGTGGGCCAGAGGCCTGCGCCGAGCACCGTCTCGGCACTGATCTGTTCACCCAGGCTGCGCTTCAGCAGATCCACCATATCGGTCACGAGCCGGTTCATGTCGACGCGATCAGGTTCCAGCGCCTGGCGGCGTGAAAAGGCCAGCAGACGTTGCGTCAGTTGGGCTGCGCTGCGCGCGCCATACAAGGCGGCATCGACGGGCTTCTCGAGCTTCGCGGCAAGCCCCTTGGGCCCAGTGGCGACGCGTCGTTTGATCGTATCGAGATTGCCCATAATGATCGTGAGGAGGTTGTTGAAGTCGTGAGCGATGCCGCCGCTGAGCTGCCCCACGGCTTCCATCTTCTGCACCTGATGCAAGGAGTCTTCGGCTTCCTGGCGGCGCAAGGACTCCTCTTCGAGTTCGCGGGTGCGCGCGATGAGGTCCGAGACCGCGTGCCGTGTCGCGATGGCGAGGAGGATGGCGAGCGTCATCGCCGTGAACAGCGCCACGCCAATCAACGCCGCGAGCCAGCGGCGAAGCGTCGACGCATTTTCCTGGCGCATGTTCAGGAGTTCGCGTTCCGCGTTGAGAAACACGAAAAGTTCATCGCGGATGGATTTCGAAAGCCCCTCGGCGCGGGCGGATTTTATCGTTTCGAGCGCCTGGGTACGCTCCCCCCGTTGATCGAGCTCCAGGGTATCATCCATTTCGGTGAGCTTGGTCTCGACCAGCGGCCGGAGAGTCTCGAGACGCAAAGCCTGATCGCTGTTGTCGGCGACAAGAACGCTCAACTCCTCGACCAGGCGCGGTATGGCGCCGGAAGATTGATTGAACTCGTTCAGATAGTCGCTGTCCCGCGTGAGCAGGTAGCCTCGCTTGGCACTCTCGGCCAACTGAATTTCGCTCAGCAGGGCCTCGCCGGCCTGCTGGACTTTGACGGTGTGCGCCAGCCAGTAATCCGCCTCGCTCGACCGCACCACGAGCAGGGCCACGGCGACCACGGCGGCGGCCACCAATGCCAGGCCGACGAAGATCATAGAAGTAGAATTTCTGAGGAGGCGGTGGGCTTTTATAAGACGATGAGGCACTCGATTACCCGTTGGCCAAGGCAGGTTAAAGCCGGTCGTAGCTAACCGGTAATCCTCCTGATACAATTTGGTTCCGGCAAGTAATGTAAAGGGTCTTCCGGTGCCGCGCATCTTGGTCGTCGACGACGAGCCGCTTATTTCGATGATGGTTGAGGATTGGCTGACCGAGCTTGGCTGCGAGGTCGTCGGTCCGGTGCTGTCGGTCGCCGACGGGATCGAATTTGCCACGGCTGCCGCCCTCGACGGCGCAATCCTCGATGTCCGTCTTGGCGACGGCGATTCCTACCCGCTGGCCCACGCCCTTCTCAGCCGTGGGATCCCCTTCGTCTTCGCCACGGGACAAGGGGACGACTGCCTGGACTCTGACTTCGAGAACCCTCTGGTCCTGATGAAGCCGTTCGATTTCGCCTCGGTTCAGGACGTGGTGGGAAAGCTGCTAGGCGGGGCGGCCACCCCGTGACGCTGTAGCCAATTTGGCCCCAAGAAAGCGCGGGCGATGCGCTCGGGTGGCTCAGTACACCCGCTCCTTGGGCTCGATATAGGCGACCTCGTTGGACAGCGTGTAGGTGTGCACCGGACGGAAGTCGAGCGTCACCATGTGCGTCCCGTAATCGGCATAAGACAAAGTGTGCTTCATCCAGTCGGTGTCGTCACGCTTGGGGAAATCCTCGCGGGCATGCGCGCCGCGTGATTCTTCGCGGGCGAGCGCGCCCTGCACGGTGACCGCGGATTGCGAGATCAGATTGTCGAATTCGAGCGTCTCGATGAGGTCGGTATTCCAGATCAGCGAGCGGTCGGTCACCTGAATGTCGGCGGCGTCATCCCACACCTGCTTGATGCCGTTCACGCCTTCCGCCAGCACTTCCTTGGTGCGGAACACCGAGCAGTCGCGCTGCATGGTTTTCTGCATGCGCATCCGCAGCTCCGCGGTGGGTGTGCCGCCATCGGCATGGCGGAAGCGGTCGAGCCGCGCGATGGCCACCTCGCCCGCGCCCTTGGGCAGTTCGGGGATGGCATTGTCCTTGCCCACGACTTCGGCGCAGCGCAGTGCCGCGGCGCGGCCGAACACCACAAGGTCGATCAGCGAGTTGGAGCCCAGGCGGTTGGCGCCATGCACGGACACGCAGGCCGCCTCGCCCAGCGCCATGAGGCCCGGCACCACGGCGTCTTTGTCGTCGCCGCGCGGCGCGATCACCTCGCCATGCATGTTGGTGGGGATCCCGCCCATATTGTAGTGGCAGGTCGGGATGATCGGGATCGGCTCATTGCGCACGTCGACGCCGCCGAAGATACGGGCCAGGTCGGTGATGCCCGGCAGGCGCTCGGCCAGCATGTCCTCGTCGAGATGGTCGAGATGCAGATGCATATAGTCCTTCTCGGGACCGTGGCCGCGGCCTTCGCGGATCTCGATGGTGATGGCGCGGGACACGACGTCGCGCGAGGCGAGGTCCTTGGCGGATGGCGCATAGCGCTCCATGAACTTCTCGCCTTCGGAATTGCGCAAGTAACCGCCTTCGCCGCGCGCGCCCTCGGTGATCAGCACGCCGGCGCCGTAGACGCCGGTCGGGTGGAACTGCACGAACTCCATGTCTTGAAGCGGCAGGCCGGCGCGCAAGACCATGGCGTTGCCGTCGCCCGTGCAGATATGCGCCGAGGTGCAGGAGAAATAGGCGCGGCCATAGCCGCCGGTGGCGAGGATCGTTTGATGCCCGCGGAAGCGGTGGATCGAGCCGTCGGCCATGTTGAGGGCGATGACGCCGCGGCAGCGGCCTTCGTCATCCATGATCAGGTCGATGGCGAAATACTCGATGAAGAACTCGGCCGATTGGCGCAGCGCCTGGCCGTACATGGTGTGCAGCATGGCGTGGCCGGTGCGGTCGGCGGCCGCGCAGGTGCGCTTGGCCGGGCCCTTGCCGTAATCCATGGTCATGCCGCCGAAGGCGCGCTGGAGGATCTTGCCGTCATCGGTGCGCGAGAACGGCACGCCCCAATGCTCGAGCTCGTAGACGGCTTGCGGCGCGTTGCGGCAGAGATACTCGATGGCGTCCTGATCGCCGAGCCAGTCCGACCCCTTCACGGTGTCGTACATGTGCCAGCGCCAATCGTCGGGACCCATATTGCCGAGCGCCGCGGCGATGCCGCCTTGGGCCGCCACGGTGTGGGAGCGCGTGGGGAACACCTTGGAGATGCAGGCGGTGCGAAGCCCCGCCTCGCTGGCGCCGACCACGGCGCGCAAGCCGGAGCCACCCGCGCCGACGACGAGGACGTCATAGGCGTGGTCGGTGATTTCGTAGGCGCGGCCGTTGATCTGAACGGCGTTGTGCGGCGTATCTTGTGGGGTGGCGTCTTGAGGCATTACGCGTCAGCTTCCGAGACTAATTTTCAAAATGGCAAGCGTGCAGGCGATGGCGATGATCCCTGCGAAGAACGTGGTCGCCACGAGGGCGGCAATCTTGCAGCCTTCGCCGTGGACATAATCCTCGATGATTTCTCTCAAGCCGATGCGCATGTGGATGGCGGCGGAGACGATCAGCGCCAGCATGAGCACGGCGACGATGGGGTTGGCGATATAGGCCTTCACTTGCCCGTAGTCCGCGCCGATATGGCCGACGATCGAGAGCACCAGGAAGATCACCAAGGGCACGTTGGCGATGGCCGTCACCCGCTGGCGCCAGAAGGTCTCCGTGCCGCGATGGGCGGCGCCAAGGCCGCGGACGCGCTTGAGCGGTGTGGCCATGGCTAGTGGGTCCCCATCAGCGCGTAGCCCACGACCCAGATCAGGACCGTCAGCACAGTGGAGGAGATGATGGTCGCCCAGGCGAACACCTCGATGCTGGTCGTGTCGAGGCCGTGGCCTGTATCCCAGATCAAATGGCGGATGCCGCCCAGCATGTGGTGGATCAGCGCCCAGGTGAACAGGAACAGGAGCGCGCGGCCCACAAAACTGCCGAAGAAGCTATCGACGGTGGCGTAGGCTTCCGGCCCGATGCTGATGGCCACGAGCCACCAGGTGAGCAGCGCGAAGCCCACGGCCAAGGACGCGCCCGTGATGCGATGCGCGATCGACATCATCATGGTCAGCATCGGCCGATAGATCTGCAGATGCGGGGAGAGCGGACGCTCCGCCTCTAGCTTGTTTGTCATTGGTAATTAGCGAATGTTGCCCAGACGAGCCTTGTCATAGCCCAGTCGTTGGGTAGGGGCAATCAGGCGGCCCCGCGTCTCTTGGTCCGGGCTTCGGGGCCTCGCGGGCCGCTCGCCGCGGCCGGTTGTCCGAAAATCACCATGCCTCAGGCCGGGCGCGCGATCTCGTAGCAGGCCTCAACGTCTTCGGCGAATTTGGACATGATCCAGGTGTGGCCGCCGTCGACCGACTCCCACACATGCGAGCCGACGATATAGGCGATGCCGCCCATCATACCCTCGAATGGGCCTTCCCAAGCCATTGGCAAATTCCCCCACGCTTTACGAATCGTGAGGGTCAGGATGGGTCGCAAACCTTTGACAGAAGGTTTATTTCGGCCCCGCGGGCCGGTTTTCCGCGGGTTTGCGGTCTCTATTTGGTGATGACGCCGCAAGCGATGCGGGGGCCGGCGTCGCCCGCCGGGTCGGAGACATAGTCGTCCGGGCCCTGGTGGATGACGATGGCCGAGCCGTCCTCGTCCAGCAGGCCCTGCTTCAGGTTCACCATCTGGTTGAGAATCTCGATCTTCAGGACGCCGCTCTCGGGCACATGGATATTGGGCATGTCGCCCGCATGCGGGCCCGCCTCGTTCATCAGGCCATGCTCGTCTTCTTCCGGATTGAAGTGGCCGCCGGCCGATTTGAAATCTGGCGCTTCGCATTTGCCGACGCCATGGATGTGGAAGGCGTGATCGCCGGGCGGCAGGGCGGTGAGGTTGGCGGCGAGCAGGACGCCCGTGGGGACGGCGGTCAAGATGACCTTACCCACCTCCTTACCCTCGGGGTCCAACAACGTGGCACTCGCTTGGTCGGTGGCGAAAGCCGGTGCCGTCAGGGCTACGGTCAGTGCGCCTGCGAGCCAGATGCTCAGTCGTCCCATGATACGCCTCCTACTGCACTTTTCACGCTTAGCAACTGAAAGATCATAGCGCTTTTGCGGTTATCGGGGCAGGGCGACCCAATAGTCCATGTCGAGGACGACCTCGTCCTCAAGCTTGCCGTCCGCCTTCACGCCGGGGAAGTCGGCACAATTGCGATCCTTTACGGCGAAAGTGCGCAAGCGCAGCGCGCCCAAATCGGAGCGGCCGGGGAGCTCGGCTTTGTCGAGCACCTCGCTCCAGGCGTAAATGGTGTCGCCGGCGAAGCTTGGGGCCGCGTGGCGGGCGCCGTTCAGCCCGAGAACGTGGAACGCATTGGCTAGGCCGTTGAAGCTCAGCGAGCGGGCGATGGAGATGATGTGCCCGCCATAGACGAGGCGGCGGCCGAAACGCTCCTGCGCCTCGCGGTGCTGGTTGAAGTGGACGCGCGCGGTGTTCTGGTAGAGGCGCGTGGCCATCTGGTGCTCGGCCTCCTCGATGGTCTGGCCGTCCACGTGGTCGATCTTGTCGCCGACCGCGTAATCCTCCCAGCGGCGCGGGCTACCGGCCAGCGCGTAGTCGTACACTTTGAGCTTCAAGGGCGGCAGCGCCTGGCCAAGGGATTCCGGCTCGACGCTCGCCTCGAGGTCCGGAATCACGGTCTCCGGCGCCGGCGCGTCGACGTCGCGCTTGGGCACCATCACCCAGCGCTTGAAGCGCAGCACGATCTTGCCGTTCTGGTTGCGCCCCGTGGTGCGTACATAGACCGTGCCGTTCTTGCCGTTGGAATTCTGCTTGACGCCGATCACCTCCGACACCGAGGCGATGGTGTCGCCAGGATAGACAGGCGTCTCGAAGCGGAACTCGGCATAACCGAGATTGGCGATGGCGTTGCGCGAGATGTCCGGCACGGTCTTGCCGATGACGAAGTGGAACACCAAGATGTCGTCGATGGGCGAACGCGGATAACCGATGCCTTGCGCGAAGGCGTCGGACGACTGCACGGCGAAGCGGCCGCCATAGAGCGCGGTGTAGACGCTGGTATCGCCGACGGTGACCGTGCGCGGGGTCGCGTGCACGATCTCTTGGCCGAGCTTGAAATCCTCGAAATAGTTGCCGGTGACGGTCCGGTCGATCTTTGCTGGGTTGGTGTCGGTCATTTTGTTGCGAGCTTGAGGCCGATGATGGAGCCGATCAGCGTAGCGATGAAGAACAGCCGCAGCGCCGTGGAGGGCTCCTTATAGACGAGGATGCCGACAATGGCAGTGCCCGCGGCACCGATGCCGGTCCACACGGCATAGGCCGTGCCGATGGGGATGTCCTTCAGAGTCTTGTTGAGGAGGAGGAAGCTCAACACGATGCAGACCGTGAAAATCAACGTGGGCCAGAGCTTGGTGAAGCCATCGGTGAGCTTCAGGGTCGAGGCGAAGCCGATCTCGAACAGTCCGGCGAGCACAAGTAAAGCCCATGACATGGGGTCGCACCTCTCTCGAGAAGCAGCGGGGAGGCGGTCTGTCAAAGGGCCGAGAGGCCGCCTGGCGGGCGGACCTTAATTTCGCGGAGGCGGGCTGTCACCCCACTCTCGGGGACGATCGGAGGGGGAAGTTGGAACGCAAAAACCAAAATGGCGGCCCCGCATCTCGCAAGGACCGCCATTTCAGCGAAAACGTTAGAAAGTTCGGTTCGCGCTAATTAAGCGCGGTCGAGCTCGGCCGGAAGATAGGAGGTGACCTCCATGCCAGCTTCGGACTCGGTGATCTCAGGTTTCAGCCACTGTTTCATGGTCGTCTCCTTTGGTTGACTACAGCCTAGATAATGGGGTCCAGGGATGAGAACCGCATGAAGCGCCCATGAACAGGGTCTGACAGCCAGATTACGGGAGTCTGACAGAATGTCGCAGGGGGGAAGGGAGGCCCAAAGGCGCGGGCGCAGAACGGCGCGGGCCGTCGCGCAGAAGGCAGACGCACAAAAGAAAATGGCGGCCCCGCTATCGCTGGGACCGCCATTCTCGAAAACTTGCTAGATCAGCGCGGAATTACGCGCGGTCGAGCTCGGCCGGGAGATAGGAAGTAACTTCCATACCAGCTTCGGACTCGGTGATCTCGGGCTTCAGCCACTCTTTCATGGTCGTCTCCTTCGGTGAACTTCAAGGCTAGATAATGGGGTAGGGGGATGAGAGCTGCATGAAGTGTCCATGAACGCACCCTGACAGCCACATTAAGAGATTCTGACAGAAAAAAACGTGCCAGGGCAATCAGATAGGGCAAAACGGCCCGGATTCGGCGGTGTCTTGGCCACCCCGAACGGGTCCTTTTCATGCTCCCCTCGGCTATTTGAACAGCAGCGCCGCCTGGGTCAGGGTGTTGTAGACGCCCCAGATGAACGGGATGCCCACGAAGGACCACGCCAGCACGAGCTTGAGCTTATTGGCGTCCGAGACGTCGTCGTGGTGTTTTGGTTCGGCCATCGGTCCCTCCGTCAGGCGTCCACGTCTTCAGGCTTCATGTGGTGGCGCTCATGCACCGGGCTCATCAACCAGTTCAGGACGAAGCCGACCAGCAGCAGCCCGGCCATGATGTACATGGTCACCGAGTAGGCGTCGGCCTTGGGCACGCCGCTATCGATCTGGTACTGGCGAATATAGTTCACCAGCACCGGTCCGAACACGCCCGCCGCCGACCAGGCGGTCAGCAAGCGCCCATGGATGGCACCCACATAGCGGGTGCCGAAGACGTCCTTCAGATAAGCGGGTATGGTGGCGAAGCCGCCGCCATACATGGACAGGATGACCGCGTAGCAGGCGACGAACAGCGCCACCGAGCCGATATTGCCGGTCCAGGGCACGATCGCGTAGAGCACCATGCCGAGCGCGAAGAAAATCATGTAGGTGTTGCGCCGGCCGATATAGTCCGAGGTCGAGGCCCAGAAGAAGCGGCCGACCATGTTGAACAGGCTTAAGAGGCCGACAAAGCCCGCGGCGGCGAGCGCGGTGATCTGGCCCGGAAACATCTCCTGGCTCATGGCCGAGGCTTGGCCGAGCACGCCGATGCCCGCCGTGACGTTCAGGCAGAGCACGCCCCACAGCAGATAGAATTGCGGGGTCTTGAGGGCCTCGTCCACATGGACATGAGCGGTGGTGACGAGCTTCTTGGACTGTGTGGGGACGATATAACCCGCCGGCGCCCAGCCTTTCGGGGGCACCCGGACGATCACCGCGCCCATCATCATGAAGAACATGTAGACGAGACCGAGGACGACGAAGGTCTCCATCACGCCGACATGGGTCGGGGTCGCGAATTGCTGCATCAGCCAGACCGAGAGCGGCGAGGCGATCATGGCGCCGCCGCCGAAGCCCATGATGGCCATGCCGGTGGCCATGCCGGGCCGGTCGGGGAACCAGGTGATGAGCGTCTTCACCGGCGAGATATAGCCGAGGCCGAGCCCGCAGCCGCCGAGCACGCCATAGCCGAGATAGACGATCCAGAGCTGGTGCAGATGCACGCCGAGCGCGGAAATGAGAAAGCCGCCGCCGAAACATAAGGCCGCCGTGAACATGGCCTTGCGCGGGCCGACGCGGTCGAGCCAAGTGCCGGTAAAGGCCGCGGCCAGCCCTAGAAACACGATGGCGATGGAGAAGATCCAGCCGAGCTCGGTGAGCTTCCAGTCGTCAGGGGCGGATTCGGTAATGCCGATGAGCCTGGTCATCGGCAGGTTGAACACGCTGAAGGCGTAGACTTGGCCGATGCAAAGATGCACGCAGAGCGCCGCCGGCGGCACGAGCCAGCGGCTGAAGCCGGGCTTGGCCACGGTGTGCGAGCGGTCGAGCCAATGAAAAATGCCGCCAGAGTCCGCTTGTGCCGCGGTTGCCATTCGCCAATTCCCCCCTAGAAAAGCTTTGCGCTTTTGTTGCCGGTAGTCTGGCCGGGCTTCGCCATCACCGCAAGACCTAACGGCCTTGAGAACGGTTGCATCTCGCGCACCGTTCCAGAATTGCGCGCGTTCCCCGCGCAATGCGATGGAGACATGACGGTTGCGGCGCCATGAACCGGTGAGATGGACCCGTGAGATGCCCGCGCTCCCAGGCGGCCGGAGAGGGCGCCCACAAGCGGAGATCGACGACGCGCTGTTGCATGCCGCAAAATAAGGGTTCGGGGCTCCGCGTCTTGTGCGTCATGGCCTCGACCGCGTTTCCTCGGGCCGGCGGGCGCAATTGTTTCGCGCTTCTTGGCGGTCGCCGATGGTCCCATCACGCGCCTCGACGGGCGCCGGAATCAAGGCGGTAGACCGGAACGCGTGATAGAGTTTCCCTATCGACGCGTTTGGCAACTCCCACTGGACAAACGCATGAGTGGCTGGAATTGTGCCCGCGCTTTGGAAGGATTCTGCGGTGCTACCCAAATCATTGATTGATGGATATTGGCGTTTTCGCCGCGACCGGCATGGACCCGAAAAAGGGCGCTATCGCCAGCTTGCCGAACTCGGCCAGTCGCCCACGGGAATGGTCATTGCCTGCTGCGATTCTCGCGTGGACGTCTCGGCGATCTTCGACGCCGGGCCGGGCGTGCTGTTCATTATGCGCAACGTGGCCAATCTCGTTCCTCCGTTCGAGCCGCAAGGCAAGTTCCACGGCACCAGCGCGGCGGTGGAATACGCCGCAACCGTGCTCAACGTGCCGAACATCATCGTGCTCGGTCATTCGCACTGCGGCGGCGTCGCGGCTTACCGCGACAAGCTGGCGGGGAAGGCTGACGACACGAGCTTCATTGGGCGCTGGCTGACGCTGTTGGACGGGCTCGACGTGAAGGAGAACGATGTAAAGGCGTTCGGTCAGGAGACCGCGTTTGAGCTCGCCGGCATCCGTCAATCCCTTGAGAACCTGCGTACCTTCGATGCGCTGAAAGAGCGCGAGGCCGAAGGGCTGCTCGCACTGCACGGAATGCATTTCGACATCGGCAGCGGCTTGGTGCTGGCGCTCGACGAGGAGACCGGCAGCTTCGCGCCGCTGCCCGAGGATGTAATAGCCTAAGCGGCCTTCTTGAGCAGGTTGCGCTCGATGATGAGCTCGGCGATCTGGATGGTGTTCAGCGCCGCGCCTTTGCGCAAATTGTCGGAGACGATCCACAGCGACAGACCGTTGTCGATGGTCTGGTCCTCGCGGATGCGCGAGACATAGGTCGCGTAGTCGCCGACGCATTCGACCGGCGTCACGTAGCCGCCGGGCTCGCGCTTATCGACGACCAGCACGCCCGGCGCCTCGCGCAAGATTCTCCGCGCGTCCTTGGCCGAGATCTCGTTCTCGAACTCGATATTGACGGCTTCCGAATGGCCGACGAAGACCGGCACGCGCACGCAGGTGGCGGTGAGCTTGATCTTAGGGTCGAGGATCTTCTTGGTCTCGACCATCATCTTCCATTCCTCCTTGGTCGAGCCGTCGTCCATGAAGACGTCGATATGAGGAATGACGTTGAAGGCTATCTGCTTGGTGAAGGTCTTGGGCTCGGGCGTATCGGTGACGAAGATGCCCTTGGTCTGATCCCACAGTTCGTCAATGGCTTCCTTGCCGGCGCCGGAGACCGACTGGTAGGTGTCGACCACCACGCGCTTGATCTTGGCGTAGTCGTGCAGCGGCTTCAGCACCACGACGAGCTGGGCGGTGGAGCAGTTCGGATTGGCGATGATGTTCTTCTTGGTGAATAGCAAGACGGCGTCGGGGTTCACCTCGGGCACGATCAACGGCACGTCCGGGTCGGTGCGCCAGTAAGACGAGTTGTCGATCACCACGCAGCCCTTCGCGGCGATCTTCGGCGCCCATTCCTTGGCCACGGTGGAGCCCGCCGACATCAGCGCGAAGTCGACGCCCGCGAAGTCGAAATTCTCGATATCCTGGCATTTGAGCCGGTGATCGCCGAACGACACCTCGGTGCCCTGCGAGCGGCGCGAGGCGACAGCGAAGACCTCATCGGCGGGGAATTCCCGCTCTTCCAGGATATTAAGCATCTCGCGCCCGACATTGCCGGTCGCGCCGACGACGGCGACTTTGTAGCCCATGGTCTAACTCCTTGACGCTGGGGGCCGTCATAAAGGCAGAGTGGGATGAAAGTAAAGCTATCCCGCCGGGCCCCCCGGCCATCCCTTAACGAAGAGAAGAGGCTGCTTGCGGGAACCGTTGGCGAGGCTCCGCACCTTCCCCCTAGTTTCGAGCCAACCATGGCCTTCTTCCGCTCCAAGACCGTCAATCTTCTGAACCTGCATTACGCCATTCATGCGCTGGCGCTGAGTGGCGGCGGGGCGTTCTTCGCCGTCTATCTGCTGAAGTCCGGTATCTCGGTGCCGTGGGTGCTCGCCACCTTCGCGCTGATCCTTGCCGGCCGCTTCGTCGTCAGGCCCCTGGTGGTGCCGGTCGCGGTGCGAACCGGCATGCGGGCGATCGTGATCGCGGGCGCGGTGCTTACGGCGCTGGCCTATCCCATCCTGGCCGAAGTGGACGGGATCGGCCCGGCTCTGTTCGGCCTGATCGCCATGGCGTCGGTGGGAGACGCGTTCTACTGGTCGGGGTTTCATGCCTATTACGCGGCGCTCGGCACGCACGAGCATCGCGGCTCGGAAGTCGGCGCGCGCGAGGGGCTTGCCGCGCTGGTCGGCATCGTCAATCCCCTGGTCACGGGTCTCATTCTCGTCACCTACGGGCCGCGGGTGGCGTTTGGGGTGACCAGTGCATTTCTGCTGCTCGGCACGCTGCCGCTGCTGTTCACGCCTGATGTCGTCGTCCCCCGCCAGGTTGAGGGCGCATACCGCGCGGCGCTGCCGGGCGTGAAGCTGTTCGCGGCGGACGGCTGGATCAGCGCCGGCTATTTCTTCGTCTGGGAAATCGCGCTGTTCGTCACGCTTGGCGAAAGCTTTGTCGCGTTCGGCGGCGCGCTCGCTTTGGCCGCGCTGGTGGGTGCCGTCGGCGGTCTCGTGCTGGGCCGGCTGATCGACAGAGGTCACGGGCGAAAGGCGGTGCTCTACGCCATCGGCGCGCTCATGGTCACGATCGTGTTGCGTGCTGCGGCGCCGGGCCATGTGGCGCTCGCCGTCGTCGCCAATGCGCTCGGCGCACTGGTGATCTGCCTCTATATGCCGACCATGATGACGGCGGTGTACAACCAGGCCAAACGCTCGGCCTGCACCTTGCGGTTTCACGTGGCAACCGAGGGCGGCTGGGACGCGGGCGGCGCGGCCGGCTGCCTGATCGCGGCGCTGCTGGCCGCTGCCGGTGTCCCCTTGTCGGTGGCGATGCTGCTGTCGCTGCTCGGCGCGGGCTGGTCGTTCGTGCAGCTTCGCCGCTATTACGCCGAGCATCCCGTGGTCACGGAGATCGCCGTCGACCCGCTGGCGCAGAACGCGATCGTCAACCTAGCCGAAGAGGCGTGAGACGATCAGCAGCGCCGCCTTGACGAAGCCGAGGACCACGGCACTGGCGACGATCGTACTGGCGATGGCCACGGCGATGCCGGCTAGCACCGCCACGCCGTCCTTCTCGACAATGGCTAGCGCGAAAATAGCAATGGCGAAGGCCGGCAGGAAGTTGGCGAAGGGGATCGGCAAAGTGAGCATGAGCGCCAGGAAGAGGACGATGCCGCCGACCACGCGCTCGCCGGTCCAGGACAGAAGCCCGGTCAGGCGCGGCCTCAACAGCCTCTCGGCACGTTCGAGCGCCGGCAGGGTGCGCATGACCACGGCCTTGAAAGTCTCGCGCGGGAACGAGCGGTTCTTCAGCCAATCGGGAAACCAGGGCCGGTGCCGCCCATAGGTAAGCTGGGCTGCAAGCAAAACGAGCGGCAGGCCGAGCACCGCCGACAGCAGTGGGATATTGAGCGGCACGAGGTTCGGCAGAGCGAAGATCAGCAGCAGCACGCCGAAGCCGCGGTCGCCGAGCGCATCGCGGAGGGCGCCGAGGCTGATGCGTTCGGACGTCTCGGTTTCCAGGAATTCGCGAAGTAGATCGGAGGTGCGCCGTCCGTTAGGTGCATTGAGCGCATTGGGCGCATGCGGCGCGCCGGCGGGGCTGGACGCCGTGCCGCCGAGCGCGGGCAGCGCGCCTGTCTCGGCGTCATCAAGGGCTCTCGTCGTGCGCTGGTCCATTGTCTCGCAACATGCCATCCCAAAAACCTGGGAGAGGTATAAGCCCGCAACATGACCGTTGGTTCGGGCTGGGCGTGGGTGAAATGCCGCAAGACGCCTCAGTTAACGCGGCGGCCTGGAAGCTCGTTCCTGACGTGGGCGCAGTCCTCGCGGATGAACTTGTTGACTTGGTGAACAACCTCGGGTCCGAGCGCATTGGTCGAGTTGTCCAACCCCGTCGCCGCGTAGAGTAGGGGATAGATCGCCGCCGGCGCGGTGACGTCGCCCCAGTTCACCTTGGCGTCGATCGCCTCGCCGTTCTTGAAGGTGATGCGTGGCGCGAGCTCGACCTCGATGACGTAGGGCTTGCCGTCCTGACGGACGCCGCAGCGGACCGTATGTGGTTTCACCTTTATTGTGGCGCGGGGGACACGCATCGCCTTGGCGAGGGCGGCGCGATCAAGGCGTAGCTCCGCCTGGCACGCGGCTTCGCCCCACGCCCAATCGACCCGGCCGCCCAAGGTGTCGACAATCTCTTCCGAGCGCCAGTTCCAACCGACGTCGCACGCGATTTCCGGGCCGCTCTGCTCCTGGGTCTCAAGGACGTCGCAGATCTCGATCTGGCAGGCTTCGCGAGCCTGCTTCAGAGCCTGCTCCTCAGCCGTAGGCTTGCGGTTAGATTTGATCTGCGGCCCGAGGTCTTCGGCGAGACAGGGCGCGCCTGTTCCGAGCAGGAGGGCAACGGCCAGCAGGGCGAATCGCTGTGTCATGGCTCTCACGTGGCAGAGTTTAGCGACGCAATGATGGCGTCGCCCATCTCGCGCGTGCCGACGGTCTTGCAGCCGTCTTGTCGGATGTCGCCGGTGCGCATGCCCTGATCGAGCACGTCGGAGATCGCCTTCTCGATCTTGTCGGCGGCCTCGCCGAGATCGAAGGAATAGCGCAAGCACATGGCGAAGCTGGCGATGGTGGCGATCGGGTTGGCCGCGCCTTTGCCAGCGATGTCGGGGGCGGAGCCATGCACCGGCTCGTACATGGCCCGGCGCATGCCCTTGTCGTCGGTGGCGCCGAGCGACGCCGACGGCAGCATGCCGAGCGAGCCCGTGGCCATGGCGGCTTCGTCCGACAAAACGTCGCCGAACAGATTGTCGGTGACGATGACGTCGAACTGCTTCGGCGCGCGCACGAGCTGCATCGCACAATTGTCGGCGAGGATGTGCTCGAGTTTCACGTCCGAATAGCGGTCCTTGTGAACTTGCGTAACCACCTCGTTCCACAACACGCCCGTCTTCATCACGTTGCGCTTTTCGGCGGAGTGGACGAGGTTGCCGCGCTTGCGCGCCAGCTCAAAAGCGACGCATGCGATGCGCTCGATTTCGTAGGTCTCGTAGACTTGGGTATCGACAGCGCGCTTCTGGCCGTTGCCGAGATCGGTGATCTCCTTGGGCTCGCCGAAATAGACGCCGCCGGTCAATTCCCTGACAATCATGATGTCGAGGCCATCGACCAGTTCCCGCTTCAAGGACGAGGCGTCGGCCAGCGCGGGATAGCAGATGGCGGGCCGGAGATTGGCGAACAGCTCGAGGTCTTTCCGCAAGCGCAGCAGGCCTGCCTCGGGGCGCTTGTCGTAAGGCACATCGTCCCATTTGGGGCCGCCGACGGCGCCTAGCATCACCGCATCGGCGGCGAGCGCGGTCTTCATGGTGGCGTCGGACACGGCCTCGCCATGAGAGTCAAAGGCACAGCCGCCGACCAGGTCCGTTTCGGTCTCGATGCTGGCGATGCCGGATCCATTCACCCAGTCGATCAGGCGCGTCACCTCGGCCATTACTTCGGTGCCGATGCCGTCGCCGGGAAGTAGCAGGAGTTTGTAGGAAGCCATGAATCTCGATCCGCCCTATGCTATGCAATCGCCCGACAAGCCGGAAAAGACCGGCGGCGCTTTGGGTAACGGGAGAGAGACATGCTGACAAGGGTGCTATTTGCCGTCGTGCTGACGCTGGCCGCCACGAGCGCAGCCCGGGCCCAGGATACCGTCGTCGTGGCGCTGGGCATCGCCGACCACAAGGTCGCCGAGGATGAGCTGGCCAAGGGTGACGCCCCAGCGACGCCCAAATTCAACACGCCGGGCGTGGCCTATGGTTGGGTCGCCCATCCCAAGAAGGGCGACGCGATCGAGGTGACGCTTCTGAAGGACGGCGAGACCTTGATGACCAATATACGGGAGGTCGACTCGGACGAGTCCGACGTGCTGCTGCAAGCCGGCAAGACCGGCGTGCCGGCGGGCGGCTGGCCCGCTGGCCAATACACCGCCAAGGTGAAGGTCACGCGCGGCGGCGAGACCATCGCCGAGCAGGAGAGCGAAGCGATTCCGTTCGAGTAGGGGCTAAGCCCAGGGGCGGCTGACGGCGTTCTGCTGCTCGAAGGTGTCGATGGCGTCCGCCTTCTCCAGCGTCAGCCCGATATCGTCGAGGCCTTCGATCAGGCAGCGCTTGCGGTGCGGGTCGACGTCAAACTTGATGACGCCGCCGTCGGGGCCGCGGATCTCCTGCGCTTCCAGGTCGATGGTGAGGCGGGCATTGTCGCCGCGCGCCGCATCGTCGATCAGCTTGTCGATCTCTTCTTGGGGCAGGACAATCGGCAGAATGCCGTTCTTGAAGCAGTTATTGTAGAAGATGTCGGCGAAGGACGGGGCGATGACGCAGCGGAAGCCGAAATCGAGCAGCGCCCAGGGTGCGTGCTCGCGCGACGACCCGCAGCCGAAATTCTCGCCGGCGATGAGGATTTTCGCCTCCGTATAGGGCTTCTGGTGCAGCACGAAATCGGGCAGTGGCTTGCCCTCTTCGTCATAGCGTAGCTCGGCGAACAGGCCGGTGCCCAGCCCGGTGCGCTTGATGGTCTTCAGGTACTGCTTGGGGATGATCATGTCGGTATCGACATTGATCATCGGCAGATGGGCGGCGATGCCCGTCAGGGTGGTAAACTTTTCCATTATCGATCCTCTACTTGCCTGCCATATAGCGGCTCGTGGGCCGGGTTTCCACCGTCACATATCCGCGCTTTTCTCGGGCCATGGTCGGCCTTAAGGTCCGGGGCCAAGCGGCGGAGAGAGAAAACATGGTGGGCACGATGATTTACAAGGCGCATCCGGCGATGTTCCGGGCGCACCCGTTCTGGTTCATCGTGTTCGTGCTGCTGATCGCCGCCTTCGGCATCGGCCTCCTGATCCTGCTCTACTGGTACATCAAGACCCGGGCCACGTCGCTGACGGTAAGCGAGCATGAGCTGCTCTACGAGAAGGGCATTTTGAGCAAGGAGCGGCTGGCCGTGTCCTTGCGGCATGTGCGCTCGGTGCAGGTGAACCAGGGGTTTATCAACCGCATCCTCGGCGTGGGGACGATCGAGATCAAGACGGCGGGCGACGAGCCTGAGTTCACGGTCACGGATCTGCCCGACCCGCACGAGGTACGCGAGGCGATCAGCCGGGCGCAGGAAATGCGGCTGGACGACTAGGCGGGGAGCGAGAGCATGGGCGATGGAGACCGGCAGGACCGGAAAGAGGCCACGCGGTTGTTCGTGGCGGCGGCGGTCGCGCTGATCCTGCTCGTGGGACTAGGCTTTGCGGGGCTCTATTATTTCACCGAGGTGATGGGCGATGCGGACCCCTTCTCGGAAGGGCTCGGGCTCAAGAACGCGGCGCTGATCTCGTTCGCGGTGTCGTTCGTGGCGATCCTGGTGATGGCGGTGGTCTCGGGAGGCGACGCCATTTTGGGCGAGCTGCCCTTCACCATCGTGGGCTTCCTGATTTTCTTCGTGATCTTCTGGCTGATGATCGCCTGGATCTTCTAGGCGCGCACGACCTAGTTCGATGGCCCGAGCGTGAAGACGCCCTGGCCGCCGCCGCTGCTCGCCCGTTGGGCGCCGTTGATCAACTGGCGGTAATAGTCCCGCATGGTCTCGCAGCGCTTCGGTCCGGGCGGATGCACGGCGTCGCCCTTCAACTGGGAGATGAAGACGCAGATCTCCTCCATGCCCGCTGCGTCGAGCCAGCCCCATTTGACGCCGCGCCGGATGGCGAACAAATCGGCCTTTGTTTCGCTGGCGCCGATGAACTGGTGCCCGCATTCGTGGGAGTAGACGTAGAGTTTCACCTGGGTGGAGAGCCCGGCGATTTTCTTGGTGTTGAGGATCAGGAAGCCGGGAAAGGCGCCGCCCCAAGAGTCGAAGGCCGGGTTCAGGACGGTCGGTCGCGTGCCACAATTGACGGAGATGCCGTCGATCTTGAGCTGGCCGTGCGCGATTTCCTTCCCGACCGGGCCGACCTGCTCCAGATATTGCTCGATGGTGGGGCCATCGACCGTGCTGCCCCGATAGACGAACTCCTGGGCGCCGGCGCTTCCGCTGAAGAGCGCGAAGCCGGTCACAAGGGTCATCAAGACCGCAAAGCGATGGAAGGCCCGTCCGTAATGCATAGCAATTCTCAGTCTAAGGGCGGATTCGTATCCGTGCAATTACCGCAAGGTCGCGGGACACTCTGAGCCGAGATTGCGGCCATTTTGCTAAAACACTGTTGCATTTCCGCACCCGCTGCCCCGGCAAACCGGAAGTGACCTAGGTCAGTTGGCGGCGTCTGCCTCAATGCGCGCCATGTCGTCGTCGGACAGGCCGAAATGATGGCCGATCTCGTGCACCAAGACATGGGTGATGATGTCGCCGAGCTTGTCGTCATGCTCGGTCCAGTAGTCGAGGATGGGGCGCCGATAGAGAAAGATCATCTCGGGCAGCGGCGAGGGATCGAGCACACTCTGCCTGGTGAGATCGACGCCCTGATAGAGGCCGAGCAGGCCGAAGGGCGAGTCGATACCGAGCGAGTCCAACACCTCGTCGGTGGGGAAGTCCTCGACGCGGACCAGCACGTCCTTGGTCATGTCGCGGAACATCGCGGGCAGCCGCTTATAGGCCGCGTTGGCAATGGTCTCGAACTCGGCGAGGCTCGGCGCGCGGTGGCTGTGCCAGTCGGTCATGCGCGTCAGGCCTTATGCGCGATGAGGATCGCCTCGCGCAGGCTGAAGGTGAGCCCGACTTCCGTCTCGCGCGGGCGCAGGAACGCGCGCAACGGTTCGCTTTCCAGCATTTGTTTCAGGCGGACGACGGTGGCCTCCGTGCAGCGCATGCGCGCGACCCAGGGGTCGAAGGGGATGTCCTGATCCAGAACCTCGGTCACGATGGGCGTCAGGCCCGCGTTCTCGATGAGATCGCTCCATTCCTGGAGCCCGAGGCATCTTCCGTGGCTCGGATCGCGCAGCTTCTCGAAAGCGTTGTAGGCGTCCGCCAGGTTTGCGTCGTCCGGAGAGACATTGTCGACCAGCGCGAAGCTGCCGCCGGGGATGAGCACGCGCGCGGCTTCGCGCACGAAGGCTTTCGGGTTTGCAAAGTGATGCGCGGCGAGCCGGCAGGTGACCAGGTTGAAGCTGGTGTCGGGGAAGGGTAGGTCGCCGGCCGGGGCTTGCGCCGTGACCACATTGCTCAAGCCCCGCTCTTTGGCGAGCTTGCGCACCTGTTGCAACATCTCAGGGGTGATGTCGGATGCGGTGACCTTGGCGACGTTGGGCGCGAAGGCGAGCGCGGTATGTCCGGCGCCGGTGGCGATGTCGAGCACGCGCCAGGTGGGCTTGGTCTCGATCAGCTCAACGAGCCGCGCCAGCGACGGGCCGGTGGCATGCACGGCGGACGCCGCGTAATCCGCCGCAGCCTCACCGAATTTCTTTTGGACCAGGGATGTCATCGCTTACGACCATCGATATGGCGCATCACCTCTCCCCGTCGGGGAGAGGTCGAGCACGTAGTGCTCGGGTGAGGGGGAACCAAACCTGCGATGGCTCGGGGGGGCGCGCCCGCCCCGACCCCCCCCCGCCGCGGGGGGGGAGGCGGGGGGGGGGGGCGACGTCCGAGCTTCGCTGCCAGCCATGAGATTCAAGCGCCTAGTGCATCTCGCGGATGTCGACGAAGCGCCCGGCGATGGCCGCCGCCGCAGCCATTTGCGGCGACACCAGATGGGTGCGGCCGAGGCGGCCCTGCCGTCCTTCGAAGTTGCGGTTCGAGGTCGAGGCGCAACGCTCGCCCGGGGCCAGCTTGTCGGGGTTCATGGCCAGGCACATGGAGCAGCCCGGCTCGCGCCACTCAAAGCCCGCGGCCTTGAAGATTTCATCGAGACCTTCTTCCTCGGCTTGCGCCTTCACCAGGCCTGAGCCCGGCACGATCATGGCGTTCAGATTCGCGTTGACGTGCTTGCCGGCGACGATCTTGGCCACGGCGCGCAGATCCTCGATGCGGCCGTTGGTGCACGAGCCGATGAAGATGCGATCGAGCGCGATGTCGGTGATCTTCTCGCCGCCGTGCAAGCCCATATAGGCGAGCGCGCGCTCGGCGGCCTTGCGCTTGGTCGGATCGGCGATCTCTGCGGGCACCGGCACGCGGCCCGCCACGGAGACGACCTGCTCGGGGCTCGTGCCCCAAGACACGATCGGCGGCAGATTCTCGGCATGCAGCACAATCTCGGCGTCGAATTCGGCGCCTTCGTCGGAATAGAGCGTCTCCCAATGGCGTTGCGCCAGTTCGTAGGCGCCGCCTTTGGGCGCGCGCGGGCGCCCCTTGATGTAGTCGAAGGTCTTCTGGTCGGGCGCGATCAGGCCGGCGCGGGCGCCGCCTTCGATCGACATGTTGCAGATGGTCATGCGCCCTTCCATGGAGAGCGCTTTGATCGCCTCGCCGGCATATTCGATCACGTGACCCGTGCCGCCGGCGGTGCCGATCTGGCCGATGATGGCGAGGATGATGTCCTTGGCGGTGACGCCTTCGGGCAATTTGCCGTCCACGCGCACGCGCATGTTCTTGGCCTTGGACTGGATCAGCGTCTGGGTGGCGAGCACATGCTCCACCTCGGAGGTGCCGATGCCATGGGCCAGCGCCCCGAAGGCGCCGTGCGTCGAGGTGTGGCTGTCGCCGCAGACGATGGTGGTGCCGGGCAGGGTGAAGCCCTGCTCGGGACCGACCACGTGGACGATGCCCTGGCGCTTGTCGCGCTCATGATAATACTCGATGCCGAAATCCTTGGCGTTCTGCGCCAAAGCGTCGATCTGGATCTTCGATTCGGGGTCGTCGATGCCGAGCGAGCGGTCGGTGGTCGGCACGTTGTGATCGACCACGGCGAGGGTCTTTTCGGGGCTGCGGACCGTGCGGCCGGCCATGCGCAGGCCCTCGAAGGCCTGGGGGCTCGTGACCTCATGCACCAAATGCCGGTCGATATAGAGCAGGCAGGTGCGGTCGGGCGCCTCATGGACCAGGTGCTCGTCCCAAATCTTGTCGTACAGGGTGCGGGGCTTCGCCATTGTCCGCTTCTTCAAAATCTCAGATGTCTACGCGTCAGATAGCGATTGATGGGGCTCTTGCCAACCATGCGTCATGCCCGGCCTTGTGCCGGGCATCCACGATTTAGGGCCAAGCCCGCTAAGAAAAAACGTGGATGGCCGGGACAAGCCCGGCCATGACGAAAACAATAGAAGAACTGGGAAACCCGCTACTTCTTCTCGGCGTCGCCTTCGGCCGGGGCCTCGGCGCTCTCTGTCTCGGCGCTTTCGGCCACGGGCTCTTCCTCAGCCGGAACTTCGTCAGCCGTGGTCTCGGCCATGAGCGCCACAGCCTTGGCTGTCCAGTCGTCCTTCTCGATCTGATTGCCGATGGACAGCGTGTCGTCGATCTGAGCGATCTCGTCGTCGGTCAGGTTGGCGATCTGCTCGAACTTGATGAGGCCGAGCTTGTTCAGCTTCTTCTCGAGGTCGGGCGTGATGCCTTCGATGAGCTTCAGATCGTCCGGCGCGCCTTTGGGCTTCTGGAAGCCCTTGAAGGCCTTCTTCTTGATGCGCGTGTCCTTGCGCTCGGGAATACGCGCGGACTTGCCGCGGAGGCCACGCAGATAATAGAGCTTGGCGCGGCGCACGCGGCCGTGGCGCACCACCTCGATGGAATCGATCAGCGGCGAGTGGATCGGAAAGACGCGCTCGACGCCCTCGCCATAGGAAATCTTGCGGACGGTGAAGTTCTCGTGGATGCCGCCGCCGGCGCGGCCGATGCACACGCCTTCATAGGCCTGAACGCGGGAGCGCTCGCCTTCCACCACGCGGACGTTGACGCGGACGGTGTCGCCGGGGCCGAACTCCGGCACGCTGCGCTTCTTGAGAAGCTCGGCGACCTGCTCTTTTTCGAGCTGGGCAATAATATCCATAGTTTAAGCCTTTCACGGGCGCCTGCCTGGCCTTTTGGCCTGTCCGGCGAACGCCATTCTTTTTGATTGATCTGATGAGTGCGGGGCGTGGGCTCAAAACCCACAGCCTGCGGGGGTTTCCTACCCTAGGATATGGCCCTTGTCGATGGATTTTCGCCGGAAAAACGGCTGTTTACCCTTAGCCCTTGAGGCTGCGGATATAGGCGATGACGTTCCGCATATCGTCCTGCTCCAGCACGATATTGGGCATGGTGGGATGGGAGGTCTGGAGCCAGACGGAAAGCGCCAGTTCGGTCATGCCCGGCGTGTCCGCCACCTCCTGAAAGGGTGTGGCTTCGAACAGGGGCGACTCCAGATCACCCGCCTGAACGGCATGGCAGGCCGCGCAGACCTCGTCCGCATAGGCCTTGCCCGCCGCGATATCGGCGTCCTGGGCTTCGGCATCGTCGGACAGGCCGAACGTCACTACGGCGGCCAGCAGCATCAAGCTTTTCATGCCCAGTCTCCTGTTGACCTGGGATAGAGCGCCGGTGCCCGAGCGGCACTGACTTCGATCAAGCTTTTGGCTTCTGGGACTTCTCCCACAGATCAGGGCGGCGGGCCTTGGTGAGGCTTTCCGCCTGTTCGTGGCGCCATTTGGCGATTTTCTCGTGGTCGCCGGAGAGCAGCACCTCGGGGATGGCGCGGCCCTCCCACTCGCGGGGCTTGGTGTAGTGCGGATATTCGAGGAGCCCGGAGGCGAAGCTTTCCTCGGCGAGCGAGGCCTCGTTGCCGGCGACGCCCGGCAGAAGGCGCACGGCCGCATCGATCAGCACTTGCGCCGCGAGCTCGCCGCCCGACAGCACGTAGTCGCCGATGGAGATCTCCTCCACCTCCCGCGCCTCCAGCACGCGCTGGTCCAACCCCTCGAAGCGGCCGCACAGGAGAATGGCGCCAGGGCCTTGGGCGAGCGCATGGGCGCGGCCTTGGGTGAACGGGAGCCCACGCGGCGAGAGATAGAGGGTCGGCGTGCCGGGTGCGGCGTCTTTCCGCGCGGCGTCGATGGCGGCGGCGGCGATATCGGCGCGCATCACCATGCCGGCGCCGCCGCCCGCCGGCGTGTCGTCTACGGAGCGGTGCTTGTCGGTGGCGAAGTCGCGGATGTCGCGGGTCGAAAGCGCCCAGGTGCCTTCGCCGAGCGCCTTGCCGGCAAGGCTCAAGCCGAGCGCGCCCGGAAACATCTCCGGAAAGATCGTGAGGACGGTGGCGCGCCAGGTCATGACTGTGTGGCTCCCGCGCCTGCGGCGCTTCCGTGTTCTGCTTTGAGCAGCCAGGTCTCAAGCCGGCCGACACCCTTCACCTCGATCGGGCCGCGGGCCTCGAAGACGAAGCGGTGTTTAAGCGCCGCGCGCACTTCGCTTGAGACTTGGATCTCGCCCGGCAGCCCGTGGGACTCGAGCCGCGAGGCCAGGTTCACCGTCTCGCCCCAGACGTCATAGGAAAATTTGTCGGCGCCGATGACGCCGGCCATGACGGGTCCGCCGGCGATGCCGATGCGCACGCGCAAATCCACGTCATGGGCCTTGGAGAGATGTGCGACGAGCGCGGGCAAGCAGAGCGCCATGCGGGCCAGGCGCACGGCATGGTCGTCTTGGCGTTGGCTTACGCCCGCCACGGCCATGTAGCCGTCGCCGATGGTCTTGATCTTCTCCACGCCGTGGGCGGCGGCGAGCGTGTCGAACTCGGTGACGACCCGGTCGAGGATCTCAACGGTGCGCGCGGCGCCGAGCTCCTGCGCCAGCGCGGTGAAACCCACGAGATCGGTGAACAGTACGGAGGCTTGCGGCACCGCGTCGGCGATGGGCTCGCCGGGCTTGGTCTTGAGCCGTTCGGCGATCGCCTCCGGCAAGATATTGGCGAGCAGGCTGTCGGCTTCGGCGCGGGCGCGGTCGGCCACGGTGAAGGCGTAGCCCACGATCAGCGCGATGATGCAGAACGAGGTCGCCGCCGAGGAGATATAGAGATTGCTTAGCAGGAGGGGATCGGCAGCAATGCGCGCGTTCTCCGCCGGATAGAGGAACCACGTCGCCAGATGCAGGCCGAGCGCGACGGCGATCACCGTGAGGCTGAGGCCGATGCGAGTGCGATCATAGATGGCGAAGGCCACCGCCGCGGCGATGATGTAGTTGAGCTGGATGCCCGAGTCGCGGCCGAGCTCCCGCACGAACAGAAACAGCGCGATGTATTCGGCCGCACAGATCAGCAAAGCCGCGGCGATGTCGTTGAGGCGATGGGCCAGCGGCGCGAGTGCTGCGACCATGGCGAGGCCGAGGTTGAGCGCGATCAGCGGCCAATAGTCGTCCACGCCGAAAGCGGCAAACACGCCCGCGTAGACCACGGAGAACACCGCGATCATGAAGGCCATGACGTTGACGATCTTGAGCCGGCGCCGCGTTGCGCGCGGGTAGCCGCCAATGCCGAACTCGGCGAGACGCGAGAGCGGCCCGAGCCAGGCGGGGAGCGGGGTGTCGCGCAAGGAATGTATGGAGACGGTACCGCGCAGCCAGGCGCGATCGGATTTCGAAACGGAACGGGCGGTCATGTCGGATCCTGTCATCGTCCGGCTTGACCGGACGACCCAGTATGCACCGAAGTGGTTTTCGCAAGACAGCTTGAGTGTTTACTGGATTCCCGCCTTCGCGGGAATGACAAGCCCGCTTTGCGGTTACTCCGCCAATTCCTCGGGCGGGATGACGACGATGCGTCCGCCTTCGATGTCTACCTCGGGCACCGCGGCCTCGGTGAAGGCGACTAGCAGATTTTCGCCGCCGCTTGCGAGCGCCACCTCGATAATGTCGTTGGCGCCGAAATTATGCACCGCGACCACGGTGCCGAGGGGCGCGCCTTGCGCATCCACGGCCTTAAGCCCGACGAGATCAGAGACGTACCACTCGCCCTCTTCGCGCGCGGTCTGCGCCGGGATCCTGGCGCGTGGCAGATAGAGCTTGGTGCGGGTCAGCGCTTCGGCGCCCTCGCGGGTGGTCACGCCCTTGATGCGGGCGATAAGCGCTTTCGGGGTGACGCGGACGTGCTCGATCTCGATGGTGCGCGTCCCCGTCTCGTCTTGCAGCGGGCCGTAGGCGGCGATGTCGGCGGGCACTTGGGTGTAGGAGCGGAGACGTACCTCGCCCTTCAGCCCTTGTGCCGCACCGATTTCGCCAAGCAGAGCGCGGTCCGCGTCGTCGTCCAAGTCGTCGTCCAAGGAGGCTACTCGGCCTTCTCGGCTTCGCCCTCGGCGGGAGCCTCTTCAGCCGGTGCTTCTTCGGCCGGCGCCTCGGCGGCAGCTTCGTCAGCCGCTTCCACGACCGCCTCATCGGCAGCCTCGACAGAGGCTTCTTCCTCGGCGGCGGCAGCGGCATCCTTGGCAGCAAGCTCGGCCTCGGCTGCGGCCTTCTTGGCCTCTTCAGCCGCGTTAGCCTTCTCCTCGGCTGCCTTGGCCTTTTCTTCCTCGCGATCGAGGCGCTTCTGGCCTGGCTTGCCCTTCTCCGGGTTGTTGCGCGGCGCGCGCTTCATCAGGCCTTCGGCATCGAAGAAGCGCAGCACGCGGTCCGTCGGCAGCGCGCCGTGGGACAGCCAATGCTTGGCGCGATCGACATCGAATTTGATGCGCTCGGCGGAGTCCTTCGGCAATAGCGGATCGAAGGTACCGATCTTCTCGATGTAACGGCCGTCGCGGGGGCTGCGCGAGTCGGCGACGACGATGCGGTAGAAGGGGCGCTTCTTGGCGCCGGCCCGCGACAGTCTGATTTTCAGTGACATGGCTTTCGTTCTCCTAGGCGTTCAATTTCAAGAGAATTCAACGTTTCTTTTTCTGGGGCAGGCCGGGAAGACCGCGCGGCATGCCGCCACCGGGCAGGCCGGGAAGGCCTCCGGGGAAGCCGCCTGGCGGCAGGCCTGGGAAAGTAGCCGGCATCTCGGTTCCGGATGGCAGGTCGGCGGGCGCCTCGGGCATGCCGCCGCCACCGAACAGCGCGGACAGCGCGCCGCGCTTCTTGCCCATGGCCTTCATCATGTCGGCCATCTGGCGATGCATCTTCACCAGCTTGTTGATGTCCTGCACGGAGGTACCGGAGCCCGCCGCCACGCGCTTCTTGCGCGAGGCATTGAGCAGCTTCGGGACTTTGCGCTCGGCCTTCGTCATCGAGCCGATGATCGCCTGCTGGCGCTTGAGGACGGTGTCGTCGAGGTTGGCGGCGTCGAGCTGCTTCTTCACCTTGCCCAGACCGGGCAACATGCCAAGCACGCCGCCCATGCCGCCCATCTTCTGCATCTGCTTGAGCTGCTCGGCGAGATCTTCCAGGTCGAAGGCGCCCTTCTTGACCTTCTTGGCGATGGCCTCGGCCTTGTCGAGCTCGACGGTCTCCATCGCCTTCTCGACCAGGCCGACCACGTCGCCCATGCCGAGAATGCGCCCGGCGATGCGGTCGGGATAGAAGTCCTCGAGCGCGTCGAGCTTTTCGCCGACGCCGATCAGCTTGATCGGCTTGCCGGAGACCGCGCGCATGGACAGCGCCGCGCCACCGCGTGCATCGCCATCGACACGGGTCAGCACGATGCCGGTGAGGTTCACGCGCTCGCCGAAATTCTTGGCGAGGTTGACGGCGTCCTGGCCGGTGAGCGCATCGGCGACGAGCAGCGTCTCGTGCGGTTGGGCGATCTTTTCGATGGCGGCCGTCTCGGCCATGAGGTCTTCGTCGATATGGGTGCGGCCGGCGGTGTCGAGTAGGAGCACGTCGTAGCCGCCGAGCTTCGCGGCCTTGAGGGCGCGGGTGGTGATTTCCGTCGGGCTCTGGCCTTCGACGATGGGAAGCGTGGCGACGCCCGCCTGCTCGCCCAGCACGCGAAGCTGCTCTTGGGCGGCCGGCCTGCGCGTATCGAGCGAGGCCATCAGGACCTTCTGCTTGTCGCGGGTGGTGAGCCGGAGCGCGAGCTTCGCCGTGGTGGTGGTCTTGCCGGAGCCTTGCAGGCCGACCAGCATCATGGCGACCGGCGGCGTGGCGGCGAGGTCGATGGCCTGCGCGTCCGAGCCCAGCATGCGCACCAGCTCGTCGTTGACGATCTTGATGACCATCTGGCCGGGCGTGACGGAGCGCACGACGTTCTGGCCAATAGCTTGCTGTTTCACCCGGTCGGTGAAGGAGCGCACGACGTCGAGCGCCACGTCGGCCTCGATCAGGGCGCGGCGCACCTCGCGCATGGCCTCGGTGATGTCCGCTTCGCTCAGCGCGCCGCGGCGCGTGAGCTTGTCGAGAATGCCGGAGAGGCGGTCTGAAAGGGTCTCGAACATCAGCCGGCGATGTCCGCGACATATTTGCGGTAAACCCAGCCCGAATTGCAGGGGCCGCTATAGGCGCCCGCGCGCGGCCAGGGTGTGCCGACGCCGCAGTCCTGGTTGTCATGGGAATAGACCACGCCGAGCCATTGGCCGCGCTGATCGCAGATATAGAGCTGATAGCCGTTATAGACCTTGTCCAACATGGCGTAGTTCGAGCTGGGGCCGGCGCGGACGGCGAGGAAGCCGTCGCCGCCCTGCGGGTCGAGGCCGCGCACCTGGCCCACCGTGCCGCAAGCGTCGTAGCCCGGGTTCTGGCCGGCGATGACGGGCACGGCGCTCTGCTGGGCGATGCTCGCCGCCGGCAGGCAGGCGAGCACCAGCGCGGCAAGGATGCCGGCGGGGCGTATGCTGCGGTCTGTCACCATCGTCTCCTCCTCAACATGAGGATAAGCAACGAAAAAAGCACCCGTGGGCGCATCGCGCTGACGGGTGTTGACCCCCCTGGCTAGTTCTTCAGTGCGCTACCGGCCTTTGGCCTGCTTGAGCGCGATGAATAACCCCGCACAGGGCGGCGGCTCTTGTTACGGAGCTGCCTTGAATTTCGGGCGGAATGTCGGGGACGGACGCCCTTAAGTCAAGCGCGGATCAGGGGTTCCAGCTTGACCGCCAAGTCGAGCAGGGCCTCGTCCCCGCCCTCCCAGCCGATAAAGGAGAGCCCGGTCGGTAGACCGGAGGCCTCGCCGGCGGGGATGGAGATCTGCGGCAGTCCGGCATGACCGGCCAGGCAGGTGCTCTGCAGGGTCACGGTCCGAAACTCGGCGAAGGAGGCCCCGTCGGGGATATCGCGTTCCGGCGGGAGCGTCGGGGTGGTCGGCAGCACGATCGCCGTGCCGGGGGTGACGATCGCTTTCAGCCGCTGGGTGATCTCGTCCCGGAGCTTCCGCGCGGCATTCACCTCGTAGAAGGCGATACGCGAGGCGATGTCGAAGCGCTCCTTGATGCCGGGTCCGAGGTTCACATTGTGGGATTGGACGAAGGGCAGCAGCGTCGACTGGATCTCGAAGCCCTGAATGGTGGCGAAGGCCTTGCGCCAGTCCTCGATGTCCTCACCGGCGATATCTTGATGCTCGGGCTTGGGGATCGCGCTTCCGAGCTTGTCCAGGGTTTGCCATAGAGCCTGGTCGGTGCTCGCCTCGGAAAAGACGACAATGTCCTGGGCCAGCACGAGCCGCTCGATGGGCGCATCGACCCGGGCGCCCTCGAGCAGCACCTGGCCCACTTTCCGGAACACTTCCGCGTCGCGCGCGAGAATGCCGACCGTGTCGAAGCTTGGCGCCATCGGTGTCGCGCCTGTCATGTCAATGCGGCCATGGGTGGGACGCAAGCCATAGAGCCCGCAAAACGAGGCCGGCACGCGGATCGAGCCGCCCGTGTCGGAGCCGAGCGCGAAGTCGCACATCGTGGCCGTGACCGCCGCCGCCGACCCGCAGGACGAACCGCCGGTCACGTAGCGGCCGGCGCGCGCATTTACCGGCTGGCCGTAATGGGCGTTGGTGCCGAGCACGCTATAGAAGAACTCATCGCAGACGGTGATGCCGGTCAGCGATGCGCCGGCCCCAAGCAGGCGCGTGATGACGGGCGCCGTGGCGCTCGCTGGCGTGGCGTGCTCGTAGAAATCGGGATTGCCGTTGCCGACCTTGCGGCCCTCGATCGCGAACAAATCTTTCACCATGAAGGTGAGCCCCGAGAGGGGACCTTCGTTCCGCCCCAGAAGCGGGGCCTCCAGCGTGTGCGGGACGAGGGCATGGACCGGATCGTTGCCCGGAACGGCAATCATGGGGGGCTCCTGCGCAAGGGGTGCGATCAGCCAAGAGAACGCCATATAAGTAAAGTCTTCGCAATGCTTCGATGCTGGGCCCCGTGAGCACTGAAAACACACCCCGCGCCCGCCTGCCCAAGACGGTGTGGGCGCTCGGTTTCACGTCGCTGTTCATGGATATCTCCTCGGAGCTGATCCATGGGCTGCTGCCTTTATTCCTCGTGGTGAACCTCGGGGCGAGCGCCGCGGTGCTCGGCCTGGTGGAGGGCATCGCCGAGGCCGCCGCCAATATCGCCCGCGTGTTTTCGGGCTGGCTGTCCGACACGCTTCAGCGGCGAAAGGCGCTCGCGGTGGCGGGCTACGGGCTCGCCGCAATCACCAAGCCGCTGTTCCCTATCGCCAGCGCCGTCTGGCTCGTGCTCGCCGCGCGCTTCCTCGACCGCATCGGCAAGGGGCTCCGGGGTGCGCCGCGCGATGCGCTGATCGCCGATGTGACGCCGCCCGCCCAGCGGGGCGCGGCGTTCGGCTTGCGGCAATCGCTCGATACGGTGGGCGCCACGATCGGGCCGCTGCTCGCCATCGGGCTGATGCTGCTGTTCAACGACGACATTCGCACCGTGCTGTGGTTCGCGGTGATCCCGGCGATGATCTCGGTGGCCATTCTCGTGTTCTTCGTGCGCGAGCCGGCGGCCAAGACGAAAGAAAAGCGCGTGCCGATCAAGGCGCGTGAGATCGGTGAGCTTGGCCGGTTCTACTGGTTCGTGGTGGTGGCGGGCGCGGTGTTCACGCTGGCGCGGTTCTCCGAAGCGTTCCTGGTGATCCGCGCGCACGATTTGGGCCTGGCGCTGGCGCTGGCGCCGGCGGTGATCGCGGTGTTGAGCCTCGTGTTCGCGGCAAGCGCCTATCCGGCCGGCCGGCTCCAAGACAGGTACGGCGCGCGACCGCTGCTGGTGGCGGGGCTCGCCGCGCTGATCGCCGCCGATCTGTTCCTGGCCTACGGGGAGGGACTTCCCGCCATCTTCCTTGGCATCGGCCTGTGGGGGCTCCATATGGGGCTGACGCAAGGCGTGCTCTCGGCTCTGGTGGCGCAGGCCGCGCCCGCGCGGCTGCGCGGCACGGCGTTTGGGCTGTTCGGTCTGGTCACCGGGCTCGCCACGCTGGCGGCCAGTGTCGCTGCCGGAATTCTATGGGAGGCGATTGCCCCCGAAGCGACGTTCCTGGCCGGCGCCGGGCTTGCCGCCGTGGCGCTGTTCGCCTTTCTCAGCATCCGGGGCGGGACAGTCGCATCCGGGTGAGCCCGGGTGCTATAGAGGCGGCAGATTTTGGGCTTTCGGTCATGAACGCGAACACGATCAGCTTCCGTAAGATGAACGGTCTCGGCAACGATTTCGTCGTGGTCGATGCACGCACGGGCGCGCTCGCGCTTGGCGCGGACGCCGTGCGCGCGATCGCCGACCGCAAGGAGGGCATTGGCTGCGATCAGCTCATCGTGCTCGAGCCGTCCGACAGCGCCGATGTGTTCATGCGCATCTGGAATGCCGATGGCGGTGAGGTCGCGGCTTGCGGCAACGCGGCGCGCTGCGTGGCGGCGGTCGTGGCGCAAGAGCAGGGCCGGGCGCACGTCACCATCGAGACCGAGGATCAGGTGCTGGGTGCCGTGGTCGCCGGCGATGGCCAAGTGACCATCGACATGGGCGCGCCGCGGCTCGCCTGGGACGAGATCCCGCTCGCCGAGCCGTTCCACGATACGCGCCGCATCGAGCTTCAGGCCGGCCCCATCGATGCGCCGGTCCTGCATTCGCCCGCCGTGGTCAATGTGGGCAACCCGCACGCCATCTTTTTCGTGGACGACGTGGCGGCGATCGATCTCGCGCGCATCGGGCCGATGCTGGAGCATCACCCCCTGTTCCCCGAGCGCGCCAATATCTCCATCGTCCAAGTGCTGAGCCCCGGTCATGTGAAGGTGCGAACCTGGGAGCGGGGCGCGGGGCTGACGCGCGCCTGCGGCACCGCGGCGTGCGCCTCGGCCGTTGCGGCGATCCGCCGCGAGTTCACGGACCGCAAGGTCACCACCACCCTCCCGGGCGGCGATCTCGTCATCGAATGGCGCGAGGCGGACGGCCATGTGCTGATGACCGGCCCTTATGCGCTCGACTTCGAGGGCACGCTGCCCGCGGCGCTGCTGACCCCCGCGGGGGTCTGACTCTGCTCAAGAATTCGTGTTAGAAGACGCCCATGTCGGACCTTGAGATCATCACCTTTGGCTGCAGGCTCAATGCCTACGAGTCCGAGGTCATGCGCGAGCATGCGAACGCCGCGGGCCTTTCGGACGCGGTGATCGTGAACACCTGCGCGGTGACGTCCGAGGCCGTGCGCCAAGCGCGTCAGGCGATCCGCAAAGCGCGCCGCGCGCGGCCCGACGCCAAGATCGTGGTTACGGGCTGCGCGGCCCAGATCGATCCCGACCGTTTCGCCGCGATGGACGAAGTCGACCGCGTCATCGGCAATCAGGAGAAGCTCGAGGCGAGCACCTATCTCGGCTTCGGCACCGGCGATACCGAGCGGGTCGCGGTCAACGACATCATGTCCGTGACGGAGACCGCCGGCCATCTGATCGAGGGCTTCGGCAATCGCGCCCGCGCCTATGTGCAAATTCAGAACGGCTGCGATCATCGCTGCACGTTCTGCATCATCCCGTTCGGCCGCGGACCCTCCAGGTCGGTGCCGGCGGGCGAAGTGGTGGCCCAAGTGCGCCGGCTCGTCGAGAACGGCTACGCGGAGATCGTGCTGACCGGCGTGGACATGACGGCTTACGGTGCCGACCTGCCCGGCGCCATGACGCTGGGCAAGCTTGTCCGCTCCGTGCTCAAGCTGGTGCCGGAGCTGCCGCGTTTGCGCATTTCCTCCATCGATTCCATCGAGGCCGACTCCGACCTGATCGCGGCGATCGCCGAAGAAGAGCGGCTGATGCCGCATCTGCATTTGTCGCTGCAGGCGGGCGACGATCTTACCTTGAAGCGGATGAAGCGCCGTCATGCGCGCGCCGACTCGGTTGCCTTTTGTGAGGCGATGCGCCGGGTTCGCCCCGACATTGTGTTCGGCGCCGATATCATCGCCGGCTTCCCCACCGAGACGGAGGACATGTTCAAGAACTCGCTGTCTCTGGTGGACGATTGCGGGCTCACCTTCCTCCATGTGTTTCCGTTCTCGGCGCGCGAAGGCACGCCGGCCGCGCGCATGCCGCAAGTGAACGGCGCCGTGGTGACACGCCGCGCCGCGGAACTGCGCGACAAGGGCGTGGCCGCGCTGAAGTCGCATCTGGCCGGCGCCAGAGGGCGGCGCATCCAAGTGCTCATGGAGAGCGACGCCCAAGGCCGCTCGGCGGATTTCACGCCGGTGCGGCTCGACGCTTGTGCGGCCAGTGCAGGCGCACTGGTCGACGCGGTCGTCTCCGGCGATGACGGGGCTTCGCTGCTGGCATGCGCGCGCGCGGCATGGAGGCTGCCCAGTGAGCGATAGTCCGGCGGCGCCGGAGCAGAAGAAGAGCTGGTTCGCGCAGCTCAAGTCCGGGCTTTCGCGTACCTCGAACTCACTCACGGAGAATCTTGCCGGCGTCCTCACCAAGCGCAAGCTCGACGAGGAAACCCTCGATGAGCTGGAAGACGTGCTGATCAAGGCCGATCTCGGCGTCGCCATGGCGGACCGTATCCGCGAAGCCATCGCAAGCGGCCGCTTCGACAAGGGCCTCACGGCAGAAGATGTGCGCGCGGTGCTCGCAGACGAGGTGGCGCGCGTGTTGGAGCCGGTGGCCCAGCCCTTCACGCTGGATGAAAACGCCAAGCCGCATGTCATGCTCGTGGTCGGCGTGAACGGCACGGGCAAGACCACGACGATCGGCAAGCTTGCGCATCAGTTCGAGCGAGACGGCAGAAAGGTGATGCTGGCCGCCGGCGACACGTTCCGGGCCGCCGCCATCGATCAGCTCAAAATTTGGGGCGCCCGTGTCGGCGCCGAGGTGGTGGCCAAGGATGTGGGGGCCGATCCCGCGGGCGTTGCCTATGAGGCGCTCGAGCAGGCCAAGGCGCAAGGCGCCGACGTGCTGCTCATCGACACGGCGGGGCGCTTGCAGAACAAAGGCGACCTCATGGCCGAGCTTGCCAAGATCGTGCGCGTTCTGAAGAAGCTCGACGCGGCCGCGCCACATTCTGTGGTGCTGGTGCTCGACGCCACCACGGGGCAGAACGCGCTCAACCAGGTGCAGACGTTTCAGGAGATCGCCGGCGTCACCAATCTCGTCGTGACCAAGCTCGACGGCACGGCGCGGGGCGGCATTCTTGTGGCCATCGCCGAGCGCTTCGGTCTGCCCATCAACGCCGTTGGCATCGGCGAGGGGATTGAGGATTTCGAACCATTCGACGCGCAGGACTTCGCGCGGGCCATCGCTGGAGCAGGACGTGAAAATGACGCCGCCGCCTGAGACAAAACCCCAAAAGGACTCCGAGCAGTCCGTGGCCGCCAAGCTGCTCATCGAGCTTGGGCCGCTGCTCGTGTTCTTCGGGGTGAATGCCGCCTACGGCATCTTCGCCGGCACCGGCGCCTTCATGGTGACGACCGTGTTGTCACTCGGCGTTGCCTGGTGGCTCTATCACAAGATTGCGGTGATGCCGCTGGTCAGCGCGGTGATCGTGCTCGCCTTCGGCGGGCTCACCATCTATCTGCAGGACGACACCTTCATCAAGCTCAAGCCGACCATCGTCTACACGATGTTCGCGGTCTTGCTGGTCGGCGGGCTTGCCGCCCGCAAGCCCGTCCTCGCGCTCCTGTTCGGACCGGTGTTCCACCTCACCGACGAAGGCTGGCGCAAGCTGACATTGCGTTGGGCGCTGTTCTTCGTGGTCATGGCCGTGCTCAACGAGTTCGTCTGGCGGAACTACTCCACGGACACCTGGGTCAGCTTCAAGGCCTTCGGCTTCCTGCCGATCACGTTTTTGTTTGCCATGGCCCAAGTGCCCTTGATGCAGCGCTATGGCGTGGCCGAAGACCAAGCTTCCGAATAAGGCGCCAATTGCGTAAGGTTACCAACGAATTGGCGGTTCTTGTCGACTTGTAAGGGCTTCGTCCCCTCCCAATATGCCGGACGACCTCACTTATCGTGCTTGGTTGTCTCGATCCGCCGTAGGACATCCTTGCAACCGGACGTTTGCTGATAGCGTCTTCCAGTTGTAAAAGGAGCCCCGCAGCGCCCCCGAGAAGGCCAGGCAGCTGTATAGATTGGTGGCGCTCGAATGATGGCAAAGGCTGGAAATCCACTGAGTCGCTCTGCAACGCATCTGTTGCACCGGGCCGGGCAACGCGCGGCCGATATCTTTTCCGACGAGGCCCAGCTGGGTAGTTTGACCCCGCGCCAATTTGCGGTGCTCGCTGTGGTTTCCGAAGAGGAAGGGCTCACTCAGAGCGATCTCGTGACGCGGACGGGGATCGACCGTTCGACCCTTGCCGATATCGTCGCGCGCCTGCTCAGTCGCGGGCTGATCCAGCGCCGCCGCGCCAAGTACGACGGACGCGCCTATGCCATCAAGCTCAGCGCGCAAGGCGTGCGGGCGTTGCGCGAGGCCCAGCCCGCCGCGGTCGCGACGGATATGCGGCTCCTCGCCAGCCTGCCGCCGGGCAAGCGGCAAGACTTCCTCGAATCCCTCAATTTGATTGTCGGCGAGACCGACGACTAGTCCGAAGGATCTTCGGCTTTCGGCCGCAAGAGCGGCAGGATCTTCGTCGTGATTGCCTCCTCGGTGAGGGGGCCCACGTGGCGGAAGGCGATTTTGCCGTCGCCTGAAATCACGAAGGTCTCCGGTACGCCATACACGCCGAAGTCGATCGCGGTGCGGCCGGCCCGGTCGGCGCCGGCCCGGGCGTATGGGTTGCCATAGCGCCCGAGAAAGCGCCGGGCCGAGGCGGGATCGTCCTTGTAGTTGATGCCGTAGATCCGCAAGTCGCCCTGCTCGGCAAGTGACATGAGCATCGGATGCTCTTCCAGGCAGGGCACGCACCACGAGGCGAACACGTTGACGATGGTGGGCGCGCCTTGCGCAAGGTCGGCGGCGGCGAAGGTCTGCAGTTCGGCGCCGTCGTCGCCTTTCAAGCCTTCGAGCGGCGGCAGCGTGAATTGCGGCACGGGCTTGCCGATCAGCGCGGAGGGGAGCTTCGAGGGATCGCCGGTCTGCAGTGCGAACCAGAAGAGCCCGGCCAGCGCGGCGAAGATGATAAAGGGCAGCGCAACGCCCCAGCGCCCGCGCCGGGGCGGGTCGTGTTTCGCTTTGTCCGTCATGACGGCGTCTTGCGTGATGAAGAGGTCTTGCGCGCTGACGCGGCTTTCCGCGCGCGGGGCTTTGCCGGCGTCCGCTTGGCGGGGGCTTTCTTCTTCGCCGCCGATTTCACCGCCGACTTCACCGTGGGAGACACTGTGGGAGGCGTGGGCTTCGCGGCCGAACGCCGCCGGATGCCCTTGCGCTCAAGTTCGGCAAGCGTGCGCCGCTGTTTGCGGTCATCTTCGACTGTGGCGACGACGAGCGCGCCGACGGCAAGGACGGTGACGCCATAGGCGGCGATGATGAAGCTCGCATGGGGGCCGAGGTCGAGCATGGGTTCTCTCAAGCCTCCGCCAGCGCGGCGCGCGCGACTTGGGTCTGCTGAAGCGCACGCACGCGGCGGCGCAGAATCTCGGCGCGCATGGCGATGAGATGCAGGAGCACGAAGAGCGCCGTGGAGCCTGCCGCCATGACGAAGAGCGGCGTCAGCAGCGCCGGGTCGATGGTGGGACCGCCGGCGCGGAACACGCTGGCCGGCTGATGCAGCGTGTTCCACCAGTCCACCGAAAATTTGATGATGGGAATGTTGACGGCGCCCACCAGCGCCAGGATCGCGGCGGCGCGCCCGGCCCGGCCCGGCTCCTCGATGGCCTGCCATAGGGCGATCAGCCCGAGATAGAGCAGAAAGAGCACGAGCATGGAGGTGAGCCGGGCATCCCAGACCCAGTAGGTCCCCCACATGGGCTTGCCCCAGAGCGAGCCGGTGACGAGCGCGATGAAGGCGAAGGTGGCGCCGATGGGGGCCGCGGTCTTGGCGGCGACATCGGCCAGCGGATGCCGCCAGATCAGTGTGCCAAGGGCCGCGAGCGCAATCACCGTGTAGCCGAACATGGCGAGCCATGCGGCCGGCACGTGGATGAACATGATGCGCACGGTCTCGCCCTGCTGATAGTCGGGCGGCGCCACGAAAAACGAGACATAGAGTCCGGTGCCGAGCAAAATGACCACGAGCGCCGAAAGCCACGGCACGACCGTGTCGACAAGGCTCAAGAAGCGCGTGGGGTTGGCGAGGCTGATCATGGTGGCTGATCTAGTGGCTTTGAGGCGCTAGCGCAAATGAGGCCTATCGAAGCGCCGTGCGCAGCGCGGCGGCCGCGGCAAGCGGCGCCAGCACGATGCTGGCAAGGCTCAGTGCGCAGAGCATAAGGAAGGGGGGCCAGGGCGAGCCGGGCCCGACCATCGCCGCCGACGCGGTGGAGACGCCGAAGATGAGCACCGGCACGTAAAGCGGCAGCACCAGAAGCGCAAGCAGCAGCCCGCTCCGCCGCAAGCCCAGCGTCAGGCTCGCGCCGATCGCGGCGATGAAGCTCACGGCGGGGGTGCCGGCGAGCATGGCAAGCACCAGCAGCGGCATGGCGTCGAGCGGCAGGTTGAGCAACAGCCCCAGCACCGGCGCCAACAAGGCCAGCGGCACGCCGGTGGTGATCCAGTGGGCGAGTGACTTCACCGCGGCGAGGACCGGCAGGGGCAGGGGCCCCGTGGTGAGCACGTCGAGCGTGCCGTCCTCATAGTCGTTGTGGAAGATGCGGTCGGCGGAGAGCAGCGCCGCGAGCAGCAGCGCTACCCACAACATGCCGGGCGCGACGCGGGCCAGCAGGTTGAGGTCGGGGCCCAAGCCAAACGGCGTGATGGCGACGACGACGAGATAGAAGCCGAGCGCCACGCCGATGGCGCCGCCTTCGCGCCAGGCAAGCTTGACGTCACGGACGAGGAGGGCGAGGGCCGCGCTCACGCCGCGCGCTCCAGGCCGAGGGTCAGTTCATGGGCGAATTTGGTCTTGAGGGGCACGTGGGTGGAGACGATGGCGATGCCGCCGGCCTTCAAGTGATCGCGGATCGCCGCGTCCAACCGCTTCACCGAGGCGGTATCCAGCGACACGGAGGGCTCGTCGAGCAGCCAGATGGGCCGCGGCGCGGCGAACAGGCGTGAAAGCGCCAGCTTTCTCCTTTGTCCGGCCGAGAGCAGCCCGGCCGAGATCTCGGCGAGAGCATCGAGCCTGAAGGCGGCGAGCGCCGCATCGATCGTCCCATCGCCTGCGAAATCGGCCCAGAAAGCGAGATTCTCCCGCACGGTGAAGGCGCTCTTCACCGCATTCAGATGGCCCACATAGTGGCAGAGCTCGGCAACGGGTGTGCCAGCTTCAGCGCCTGGGGCCGATAGCTGGCCGGCCTCTAGCGGCAGCAGGCCAGCGAGTTGGCGCAGCAGGCTCGTCTTGCCGGCGCCGTTCGGCCCGCTGACAAGGAGAGCCTCGCCCGGCTCGAGCGCAAAGTTCAGGCCCTCAAACAGCAGCCGCCCGCCGCGCTCACAGGCGATGTCGCGGGCCTCGAGGCTGACGGTGAAGGGCGGTTGCATGGGGCTTTTTGCGCAAAGTTGAGGCAGAACGGGCGGGCGGCGGGTCAGACGCGTCTCTTCGCGTCATTGTCTCGTTGCCGCAAGGCCTTTTATAGTGGTTCCAAGAGCACGCATCCAAAAGCCAAACGGCCCTGGCGCGAGAGGGTGACCGCTTCTCGCGGATAATTGGCCATGTCTTTGCATGCTCGTTGCTGGGACTGCCCGTTTTCTCGGGCCCTCGAAGGAGATTTCATTGACATCGGTGGCTTCGACCTCGCTTGACAGCTTCAAGTGCCGGCGCACCCTCAAAGTGGGCAAGCGCGACTACGACTATTTCGATCTCAAAGTGGCGGAGGAGGCCGGGCTCGACGGCATCAGCCGGTTGCCGTTCTCGCTCAAGGTGCTGCTGGAGAACCTGCTGCGCCACGAGGACGGGCGAAGCGTGACGGCGGACGACATTCGCGCGGCGGCCGCGTGGCTGAAAGATAAGAGAAGCGACCGCGAGATTGCCTTCCGTCCGGCCCGGGTGCTGATGCAGGACTTCACCGGCGTGCCGGCCGTGGTCGATCTCGCGGCCATGCGCGACGCCGTGACCACGCTCGGCGGCGACCCGCACAAGATCAATCCGCTGGCGCCCGTCGATCTCGTCATCGATCATTCGGTGATGGTCGATGCGTTCGGCTCCGGCGCGGCGTTTCAGTTCAACGTCGACAAGGAATATGAGCGGAACGGCGAGCGCTACGCCTTCCTGCGCTGGGGCGCGGGCGCCTTCGACAATTTCCGTGTGGTGCCGCCAGGCACCGGCATCTGCCACCAGGTCAATCTCGAATATCTGGCGCAGACCGTTTGGACCAAGGAAGAGGGCGACGTGACGTTCGCCTTCCCCGACACGCTGGTCGGCACGGACAGCCACACCACCATGGTCAATGGGCTTTCCGTGCTCGGCTGGGGCGTGGGCGGCATCGAGGCGGAAGCCGCCATGCTCGGCCAGCCAATCTCCATGCTGATCCCCGAGGTCATCGGTTTCCGTATGACAGGGAGCTTGCGCGAAGGCGTCACGGCGACGGATCTCGTGCTGACCGTCACCGAGATGCTGCGGCGCAAGGGCGTGGTCGGCAAGTTCGTCGAGTTCTTTGGGACCGGCCTCGATCATTTGCCGCTCGAGGACCGCGCGACCATGGCCAACATGGCGCCGGAATACGGCGCGACCTGCGGCTTCTTCCCCATCGACAAGGAGACGCTCGCCTATCTGGAGGCGACCGCGCGGAAGGATTCGCGCATCGCGCTAGTCGAGGCCTACGCGAAGGCCCAAGGCCTCTACCGCAAGGACTCCACGCCCGATCCGGAATTCACCGACACGCTGGCGCTCGATCTCGGCGACGTGGTGCCCTCGATCGCCGGTCCGAAGCGCCCGCAGGACCGTGTGCCGCTAACCGAAGCGGCGCCCGCCTTCGCCGAGGTGCTGGAGAAGGAATACGGCAAGGGCGCGGAGGCCGGGAAGCGGGTGCCGGTCACGGGCAACAATTTCGATCTCGGCCATGGCGACGTTGTCATCGCCGCCATTACGTCGTGCACCAATACCTCGAACCCGTATGTGATGGTCGGCGCCGGCGTGCTCGCGCGCAACGCGGTGAAGAAGGGGCTCAGCGTCAAACCTTGGGTCAAGACGTCACTCGCGCCGGGATCGCAAGTGGTCACCGACTATCTCGAAAAGGCCGACCTGACTGACGATCTCGATAAGCTCGGCTTCAATCTCGTCGGCTATGGCTGCACCACCTGCATCGGCAATTCAGGGCCGCTGCCGGAAGAGATCTCGCACACGATTCACGACCATGGCTTGGCCGTCGCCTCGGTGCTGTCGGGCAATCGCAATTTCGAGGGCCGGGTCAATCACGACGTGAAGGCGAATTATCTGGCCTCGCCGCCGCTCGTCGTCGCCTATGCCTTGGCCGGTTCGATGATGATCGATCTTGCGACGCAGCCGCTGGGCATCGGCAAGAACGGCCCCGTCTACCTCAAGGACATCTGGCCGTCGTCCAAGGAGGTGGCCAAGCTGGTGCGCAAGGCCGTGAAGAAATCGATGTTCAAGGAGCGCTATGGCGACGTGTTCCGCGGCGATCCCGAATGGCAGGCGATCGAGGCCGCCGGCGGGCTCACCTATACCTGGGACACTAAGTCGACCTATGTCCAGGAGCCGCCCTATTTCGCCGGCATGCCGGTCGAGCCCGCGGCCCTTACCGATGTCGACGGCGCACGCATTCTCGGGCTGTTTGGCGACTCCATCACCACGGATCACATCTCGCCGGCCGGCGCGATCAAGCTGGACAGCCCCGCGGGCCGGTATCTCTCCGAGCACGGCGTCGCCGTCCACGACTTCAACTCTTATGGCTCGCGGCGCGGCAATCACGAGGTGATGATGCGCGGTACCTTCGCCAACACACGCATCAAGAATCAGATGGTGCCCGGCGTCGAAGGCGGCGTAACGGTGCATTATCCATCGGAAGAGCGTATGGCGATCTACGACGCGGCGATGCGCTACGCGCAAGACGGCGTGCCGCTGGTGGTGTTTGCCGGCAAGGAATACGGCACCGGCTCCTCGCGCGATTGGGCGGCCAAGGGCACGCGTCTTCTCGGCGTGCGCGCTGTCATCGCGCAGAGCTTCGAGCGCATTCACCGCTCGAACCTGATCGGCATGGGCGTACTGGCGCTCGTGTTCGCCGAAGGCATGTCTTGGGAAACGCTCGGCCTCACGGGCAGTGAAACGGTGTCGCTGAAAGGCTTGGGCGACATCAAACCGGGACAAACGGTCGAGGTCGATATCGTCTATCCGGGCGGCGAGACGCGGGCCGTGCCGCTTAAAGTCCGGATCGATACGTTCGATGAGCTCGACTACTTCCGGAATGGCGGAATCCTGCACTACGTGCTCCGGTCGCTCGCGCGCGAGGCGGTTTAAGGTCACCGAGTTGTGACTCTTCGCGAGGCCTTTTTGCCGGATATTCAGCGCCGCTTCCGGCATGCTAGGGGCATGAGGCCAATTACCATCATCGCAGCCTTAGCCGGCGCCTTCGTCTTGTTCGCGCTGTCTGCATCCGGCCAAGCCCAGCCGCCGACGGGCAAGTCGCGCACGCCTGTCCTGCTCGAGCTGTTCACCAGCCAGGGCTGCTCGTCCTGTCCGCCCGCGGACGCGCTGCTCAACGCATGGCGGGACAAGCCGGGCGTGATCACGCTGTCCTTCTCGGTGGACTATTGGAACTATCTCGGTTGGCGCGACACGCTTTCGAGTCCGGAGAATAGCGGGCGGCAGCGCGACTATGCGTTGGCGCGGGGCGACGGCCGGGTCTACACGCCGCAAATGGTGGTGGACGGTATCGCCCATGTGAACGGCGCCAACGAGGCGGCGATCGAGATGGCGATGCGGCAGGCAACGCGGCGCCTTCAGGATGTGAAGGTGCCGATCACCATGCGTGCGGACGGCAAGAGTCTCGTTCTGGATATCGGTGCCGCGCCCAAGACGTCCGACATGCGCGAAGCGACGGTGTGGCTCGCGGTGGCTAAGGACAAGGAGACGGTCGCGATTCGCCGCGGCGAGAATCGCGGAAAGAAGATCACCTACTCGCATCCGGTGCGGGAACTGACCCCGATCGGCATGTGGAAGGGCGAGCAGATGACGCTCCGGCTGCCGCTCGACGAGCTTCAAACTATCGGCGGGGACTGCTTGGTGGCGATGTTGCAGGTCGGGGGGTTGGGCCCGATCCTGGGTGCCGCCGCCTATGAGCGGTAATAGTCCGCCGCTCTGTTCAATTCCCCCAAAAAACAAAAGGGCCGGCTTTCGCCGGCCCTTTTGCATGGCCTCTTCAAAGAGAGTGGCCCGGTCCGAGAGAAGACCCCGGGGGGCTGGGGGGCTGAGATTCCGAAGCCTCTCTTGTTGGACCGGGCCGAGAGGCAACAAGGGTTACCTTCACGAGGTTTTGGGGCGTGCCCTTGACTGAACTTGGGCGGAACTGTGATTTATGTTTCGTATTGTTACACGCGCTGTGATGCACCGTGCGGCTTGAATTTCCACGGGCGGGCGGTCATCATGAAGCTTCCGTTACAGGAGGCGCGCGTTGAGCGAAACCGAGCCCATAGTCTTGCCGCTGGCCCGCAAGGCTGGCGGCGATTGGAGCCCATCCGAGGGCTCACGGCGTGGCAGCATCTCGTTCAACCGCCAGGAACTCACCCAGATCCTCAATGTCTACGGCCGCAAGGTAGCGAGCGGCGAATGGCGCGATTACGCCATCGATACGCTGAGAGAGAAGGCCGTGTTCTCGGTGTTCCGGCGGTCCTCGGAAATCCCGCTCTACCGCATCGAGAAGACCCCGAAGCTCGCGCGCCGTCAGGGCGCCTATAGCGTGATCGCGGCCACCGGCCTCATTTTGAAGCGCGGGCACGATCTCGCGCGGGTCTTGCGCACGCTCGACAAGGGCCTGCGCCTGGTCGAGGCCTAGCTCCAGACAAAGAAGAAGCCCCGGAGACGGGGGGACTCGGGGCTTCTTCGGGTTCCTTATGGGGGGAACCTGTGATGGGGAGGGATTGCCCATCACTCGGGGCAAATGGGCGGTGGCGGGCCGGTTTTCAACCTCTCCGCGTGCGCTGCTTGGAAGCAGGCTAAACCGGAAATAAAAGGCCCCGGCGTTGCCGCCAGGGCCTTTGATCGTTCGGGAGGCTGCGTTGGCTAGCGGCGGTCGCCGAAGAGCTGCAGCAGCATCATGAACAGGTTGATGAAATCGAGGTAGAGGCGCAGCGCGCCCATGACGGCCTTGCGGCCCGAGACGGAGCCGTCGTCGTTGGCGCTGTACATCTCCTTGATCTGCTGGGTGTCGTAGGCGGTCAGGCCTGCGAACACCAGAACGCCGATCACCGACACCGCGAACTGTAGTGCGGTGGAGCCGATGAACAGGTTCACCAGCGAAGCGATGATGATGCCGATCAGGCCCATGAACAGGAACGAGCCCCAGCCGGAGAGGTCCTTGCTGGTGGTGTAGCCCCACAGCGACAGCGCGCCGAACGAGGCCGCGGTGATGAAGAACACCTGGGCGATGCTCTGGCCGGCATAGACGAGGAAAATAGAGGAAACCGACGCGCCCATCAGGGCCGAGAACGCCCAGAACGAGATCTGGGCCGTGCCCAGGCTCATGGAGCTGATGCGCATCGAGAGGAAGAAGACCATGGCGAGCGGCGCGAAGATCACCACCCACTTGAAGGCGCTGTTGAACATGATGTTGCCGAACGGGGTTAGCCCCGTGATGGCGCCGTCCGCGCCCGTTACCACCGCCATGGCATAAATCGCGTAGGCGACAACGCCGGTGATGGCGACGCCCGAGGCCATGTAGTTGTAGACGCGGAGCATGTAGGAGCGCAGGCCTTGGTCGATGGCGCCCGCTTCTGCGCGCCCCACGCCCGTGCCTTGCCCATACCGTCTGTCGAGTTCCGCCATGTAAGACAATCCCTTGCTGAAATTGGTCAGTTAGCCGATTTGTCAGGAAATATGGTGGTTTGAGCCTATTTGCGCAAGATGAAGAGACTATGTCCGGCGCTGATTGGAAATGCCTATCCGTCTGATAGGCGGGGACTTTGGCCCGGTGGGCCGGGATTCTGGGCCCGGAAAGTGGCCTATTCCGACCGGAGATAGGGCGCGGCCTTCACCGACAGCACCCGCCAGGTGGTTATGGCGCCGACACTGAGCACCAGCGCCAAAGCCAGCCCGATGGTCTGGAGTGCGGCGCGTGCGTCGAACACGAAGTCGATATCGAAGGCGAAGGTGCACAGCGCCCAGGCGGTGATGGTGGCGATGAGGACCGCCAGCAGCGAGGTGGCGAGGCCCAGCACGCCGAATTCGAGCAGCTCCGCCGAGATGATGCGGGTTCGCGTGGCGCCCAGCGTCTTATAGAGGACGGCGAGATATTTGCGGCGCTGCTGGCCCGCCGACACGGCGCCCGCAAGCACCGCGGCGCCGATCAGCAGCGTGAAGCCGGCCGTGGCCTGGATCGCGGTCATCAGCTTGGCCATCATCGCCTTGGCCGCATCGACGATGTCGCCGATCTTGATGGCGGTGACCAGCGGAAAGCGCTCCGCCAGCGATTGGATGATCTTGGCTTCGGTCTCCGGGCTCGTGCCCTTCGGCAGTTCCAGCGTGGTGACGAGACGATGGGGCGCGCCTTGCAGCGTGTTCGGCGAGAACACCATGACGAAATTGATGGCGAGCGACTCCCAGTCGATTTTGCGCATGCTCGCGATCTTGGCTTCGACGTTGCGGCCGAGAATGTTGACCGTGACCTGGTCGCCGAGCTTCAAGCCGAGTCCCTTGGCGAGCTCGCCGTCGAAGGACACGAGCGGCGGTCCGTCATAGCCTTTCGGCCACCATTCGCCTTCCTCGATGGTCGAGGCGCCGGGCACGCTGTCGGTGTAGGTCAGGCCGCGATCGCCGGCGAGCACCCAGCGGGAATCGGGCGACACCTCCACCTCGTCCACGGAGACGCCGTTCAGCTTGACGATACGGCCACGCAGCATCGGGGCTTCGTCGGTCTTGGCGGTGGGCTCGATGGTCTTGGCCGTGGCCTGGAAGGTGGCGAGGTCGTCGGGCTCCACGTCGAGGAAGTAATAGGCGGGCGCGTCGATCTCCACATGGCTTTCGATCTCGGTGAGCAGCGAGGTGTGAATCAGCGCCACGGCGATGAGTAGACCGAGCCCCAGGCCCAGCGACACGGCGATGGAGCGAGCGAGCGAGCCCGGCGCGCCGATACTGGCCAGAGCCAGCCCCCAGGCCGGCGGCTTGGTACGGCGAAAGCGGGCGGCGAGCCGTTGCACCAGGAGCCCGAAGCCGAGCAGCAGCCCGAAGGCGAACAGGATGCCGACCGAGATCGCCGCCGTGACCAGGCGCTCTTCGGACGCGGCGACGGCGAGCACGAACAGCGCCAACCCCGCCGCCGCCGAACCGATGGCAAACGGAAGCGCGGAGCGTTCCCGCTCTTCGGTGAGATGGGCGCGCATCAGCACCGCGGGCGAAATGCGGCTTGCCTTGCCCAGCGGCCACAGCACGAACAGCACCATGGTGAGGAGGCCGGCGAGGGCTGCAACGACGAGCGGCACGGGATGCGGCTCGACCGCGAGCGCGATGGGCAGGGCGTCCTTGTAGAACGTGGCGATGGCGAGCGGCGCGAAGGCGCCGAGCACAAGCCCGACGACGATGCCGATCAGAGCCAGCAGGAAGGCTTGGATCAGGTAGACGTCGAGCACGAGCCGGCTCGTGGCGCCAAGGCATTTGAAGGTGGCGATGACGTCGCGCTTCTTCGCCATATAGCTCTGGATGGCGTTACCGACGCCGATGCCGCCAAGCAGCAGCGCCGTAAGCCCGACGAAGTTGATGAACTGGGTAAAGCGCTCCGCGTCACGCCGCAGCGACGGAGCCGGGTCGGTCCAATCGCGAATGGAGAATCCGCTTTGCGGGAATTTCTTCTCCATATCCTTGCGCGCGGCGGTGAGCTGCTTACGGTCGATGCCGATATCCTCCGGCATTTTCACGCGATAGGTCCAGCGGATCAGGCTGCCCGGCTGTACCAGTCCGGTCTTGGCGAGCGTGTCGCGGGACATGAGCAGCTTGGGGCCATAGGACAGCCGGTCGGCGAGACGGTCGGGCTGCTCGCCGAGCGTGCCGCCGAGGGTGACCGTGGCCTCGCCGATCTTGAGCGTGTCGCCGATCTTCACGCCGAGGCGGTCGCGCAGGATGGGCTGGGCCAGGACCGTGTCGGGCTTTCGCCACGGGGCGCCTGCATCCTTCGGCTCAAGCACCGCGACCTCGCCATAGAGCGGGTAGGGGTCATCGACCGCCTTGACTTCGACGAGCGCGCTCTTGCCGTCTTGCGCGCGGGCCATGGCGCGGAAGCTCGCGGACTCGCTGACTTGGCCGAGCTCTTTCAACGCGGCCAATTCCTCAGGTCCGGCTTGGCGGTGGATGACCTCGAAGGAGAGGTCGCCGCCGATGAGCAAGCGTCCTTGATTGGCGAGCGCCTTGTCGAAGGCCGCCGCCAGCGAGCCGATGGCGGCCACGGCGGCGACGCCGAGCGCGATGCACAGCACAAAGACCACGAGCCCGCCGGCGCCGGCACGCAACTCGCGCAAGGCGATGCGCAGGGCCAGCGGAAAGCGCGCGGATTGAACCGGGGTTGCTGCGGCTGTCGCGGCCGCGGTCACGTGGCGCGTGCGCGGCGCTTGGCGCCGCCCTTCACGATGCGCCCGTCGGCAAGGCTCACGGTGCGGCCGCAGCGCTTGGCGAGCTCATTGTCGTGGGTGATGAGAAGCAGCGTGGCGCCGGTCTTCTCCTTGAGCGTGAACAAGAGGTCCATCACCGACGCACCGGTGGCGAGGTCCAGATTGCCGGTGGGCTCGTCCGCCAAGATCAGCGTCGGCTTGGTGGCGAGCGCGCGGGCGATGGCGACGCGCTGCTGTTCGCCGCCGGAGAGCTGTCCAGGGAAATGCGATTCGCGATGGGCGAGCCCGACTTCGGTAAGCGCGTCGCGTGCGACCTGAAAAGCATCGTCCTTGCCCAAGAACTCCATCGGCAGGGCCACGTTCTCGATGGCCGTCATCGTGGGCACGAGATGGAAAGACTGAAACACGATGCCGATATTGGCGGCACGCAGCCGCGCCAGCCCATCTTCATCGAGCGTGGCGAGATCGGTGCCGACCACCGTGATTTTGCCGGCCGTGGCGCGCTCCAGCCCGGCGATGACCATGAGCAGGGTCGACTTGCCCGAGCCGCTGGGACCTACCACCGCCACAGCTTCGCCCGAAGGCACGGCTAGATCGATACCGCGCAGAATGGCGACGGCGCCCGCGCGCGAGGGTAACGTGACATGCACGCCGTCAAGCTCTATCGCGGGGCGGTGTTTCAAGGTCTGATCCATGGATGAGGGGTCACCATTCGAATAGCGTCGGCAGGGTAGCCGCATTAAAGAAGGTCAAACAGGTCGAAAAGATGAAACTTTGCATTGCCCGCCTGAGCCTTCTCGCCGCAGCCGTGATCCTCGTGCTGTCATTTCATGCGGTTCGCGCCGAGTCGGACGAGACCGTCATCGTCGCTCTCGGGGATAGTCTCACGGCGGGCTATGGCCTGCCGCAGGACCAAAGCTTCCCGGCGCAGCTCCAAGCGGCGCTTGCTGCACGGGGCCAGACTGTGCGCGTCATCAATGCCGGCGTGTCCGGCGATACGGCATCCGCCGGTTTGCAGCGGCTGGATTGGGCGATCCCCGATGACGCCGACGCGGTGATCGTGGAGCTTGGCGCAAACGATGCCCTTCAAGGCCTGCCGCCCGACGGGACCAAGACCGCGCTTGCCGAGATCATCGAAAAGATTCAGGCGAAGGGGCTCCCCGTGCTGCTCGCCGGCATGGAGGCGCCGCGGAACATGGGGAAGGCGTATGTGGAGTCGTTCGGCGCGATCTATCCCGATCTCGCCAAGCAATATGGTGTGATCCTCCATCCGTTCTTCCTGGAGGGCGCCGCGCTCAATGACGAGCTCATGTTGAGCGACGGCATCCACCCCAACGGCAAGGGCGTGGCCGTGATCGTCGAAACCATGATGCCGAAGGTGGAAGAGCTGTTGGCGGAGACGAAAACCGAAGGGGAAGGATAGGGCATGGTCATGAGTTTGACATCCCACATGCGTTTGATGGTTGTCGCGCTTGCCGTCCTTCTCACGCCGCTTGCGGCGCAAGCGGGCGAAGCCGTGACATACGAAATTGGCGGCGAGCGCTTCGAAGGCTATCGCGCCAATGCGGATGGCGACTCCAAGGGGCTCGTATTGATCATCCACGATTGGGATGGGCTGACAGAGTACGAGAAGACGCGCGCCGACATGGTGGCGGCCATGGGTTACGACGCCTTTGCGCTCGATCTTTACGGTAAGGGCAACCGCCCGGCCGACACCGGCGCCAAGAAGGCGGAGACCGGCAAGCTTTATGAGGACCGGGCGCGGATGCGGACGCTGATCCTCGGTAGGCTTGCGGAAGCGCGCAAAGACGGCGACCAGGAAACAGTGGTGATGGGCTATTGCTTCGGCGGCGCCGCGGTGCTCGAGCTTGCGCGGTCCGGCAAGGCGGAGAACGTCGCGGGATACGCCACCTTCCATGGCGGGCTCGCGACGCCGAAAGGCCAGCACTACCCGAGCGATACGCCGCCGCTTCTCATCATGCATGGCGGGGCGGACAGCTCCATCACCATGGACGACGTGGCGGCGCTGTCCAAAGAGCTGGAAGAGTCGAAAGTGCCGTACGAGATCCAGGTGTATTCCGGCGCGCCGCACGCCTTCACCAATTTCGACTCGGAGCGCTATCAAAAGCGCGCGGACGCTCTATCTTGGGGCGCCTTCCAGGACTTCCTCGCCACGAATTTGTCGGAGTCCGGGCGCAAATCACCGGCAAGATGAAGCCACCCCTGAAGCAAATTGCAGCTCTACCGATCGTGGAGACGGGCGCCGGGCCGTTGGTCCTGTTGATTACCACGCGCGGACGCGGGCGTTGGACGATCCCCAGGGGCTGGCCCAAGCCCGAGATGAGCGATGCCGCGTTGGCCGCGCAGGAAGCGGCCGAAGAGGCCGGCGTCGAGGGCGATATCGAGCCCGAGCGCCTTGGCTCTTTTGAGTACACCAAGCGCTTCCATCTGTTTTCCTGGGCCAGATGCCGCGTCGACGTCTACGTGCTTCGGGTGCGCTGCCAGCAGCTCGACTGGCCCGAGAAGGCGTCGCGGAAGAGCCTGTGGGCCCCGCCGGAAGAGGCCGCCTCGCTGGTGGCCGACGATGAGCTTTCGGCGCTTTTGAGCGATTTTTTCCGGCAGAAGGCCGCTTAAGCGCGCCCCGCGCGAGGCCCATTCGATTTTCACACAAGGCTGGTGAAAACCGCCGGGCGCTGTTGTGGCTGCCCCTGAGACCCCGTATGACCGTGCTGTAACGGACCTTGAGGGAAACCAGGCGCATGACGCTGCGGGACGAAAGCGCACCTGGCGTGCGCACGGACAAGGTCCGGAAGTCGTCCCTCGATAAGGATCTCCGCAAGATCGAGCGGTTGGAAGAGGCGACCCGGGCGGTCTCCCGCAACCGGCTCGCGCTCGGCATCGCCGTGCTCTTTCTCGCCACCGCCGGCATCTTGGCCAGCAGTCAGATCGGGGCGAGCCAGAACGCCGTCCTGTTGATCGTGGCCGCCGTAATCGGCGGCTACATGGCGCTGACCATCGGCGCCAACGACGTGGCCAACAATGTGGGCCCGGCGGTCGGGTCGCGCGCGCTGACCATGACGGGCGCGCTGGTGATCGCGGCCGTCTTCGAGTGCGCCGGCGCGCTGATCGCGGGCGGCGACGTGGTGCAGACTATCTCCAAGGGCATCATCGATCCCGCGCTCGTACCGAGTAGTGACGTGTTCGTCTGGGTGATGATGTCGGCGCTGCTTGCTTCGGCACTGTGGGTGCACCTTGCAACCTTTCTCGGCGCGCCCGTCTCCACGACCCACGCCATCGTCGGCGGCGTGCTCGGCGCCGGAGTCGCGGCGGTCGGCGTCGACGTCGTGGACTGGTTCATCGTCGGCTCCATCTTTGCGAGCTGGCTCACCTCGCCCCTGATCGGCGGGGTCATCGCCGCCGGCGCCCTCGCCTTCATCAAGGTCAATCTCATCTACCAGGAGGACAAGATCGCCGCGGCGCGCCGATGGGTGCCCGTGCTGGTCGCGCTCATGGCGGCGATCTTCGCGGCCTATATCGTCCTCAAGGGCCTCAGCCATATCTGGACACCCGGATTTCCGGCCGTCGCGACCATCTCCATCCTCGTCTTCGCGCTCGCTTATGTCGTCGCGAAGCCGTGGGTGCGCATGCAGTCCCAGGGCATGGAGAACCGCAACCAGGCTTTGCGGCGGCTGTTTCATCTCCCGCTGATTTGTTCCGCCGCCTTGCTGTCCTTTGCGCATGGCTCGAACGACGTGGCCAACGCGGTCGGGCCTCTGGCGGCGATCTTGAACAGCGCGGAGTCGGGCACGATGCTGAGCGAGGTCGGCGTGCCGTTCTGGGTGATGCTGATCGGCGCCGTCGGTATCAGCCTCGGCCTATTTCTATTCGGCCCGCGCATCGTGCGGATCGTCGGCGGGCAGATCACCAAGATGAACCCGATGCGCGCCTTCTGCGTGGCGCTGTCCGCGGCGTTCACGGTGCTCGTCGCCTCGCAGCTCGGCCTGCCTGTCTCGACCACGCATATCGTGGTCGGCGCGGTGTTCGGCGTCGGGTTCTTCCGCGAGTATTACACGACCCACAGCCGGCGCAGGCGGCACTACATCCGCACCCATACGCGCTCTAAGCCCCCGCGGCCGGCCTTTGCCGCCACGCAGGACGAGCTTCGCCGCCGCAAGCTGGTGCGCCGCTCGCACTTCATGGGGATCGTGGCGGCCTGGGCCATCACCGTGCCCTCTGCCGCGGGGCTCGCGGCCCTGATATTCTTCGGCGTCAATTTGATGCGCTGAGGCAATTTCGCGACAGGACGCCGGACCGCTTGGCCACCATCTACGACTTAAAGCCGAAGTTTCAGGCCCTGCTGCGGCCCATCGCGGCGTGGCTGGCGCGCGGCGGCGTCACGGCGAACGCGGTCACGGTTGCCGCGCTTGTGCTGAGCGTCGCGCAAGGCGCGTGGCTGGCGCTTGCACCGGGCGAGGCATGGCCTTTGCTGCTTTTGCCGGTAACGCTGTTCGTGCGCATGGCGCTGAACGCCATCGACGGGCTCATGGCCAAGGAGCACGGCATGGCGACGCCGCGGGGCGCGGTGCTCAACGAGCTCTCCGACGTGATCGCGGATGCTGTGCTCTATCTTCCCTTCGCGCTCATTCAAGGTGTCAACGTGCCCCTCGTCGTGCTGGTGGTCGTCACCGGGATCATCGCCGAGATGGCGGGCGCGCTCGGTCCGTTGATTAGGGCGCCGCGCCACTATGACGGGCCGTTCGGCAAGAGCGACCGCGCGGTTGCCTTCGGCCTACTCGCGGTGTTGCTCGCGCTTGGCGTTGCGTCGGGCCTGTGGACGAGCGTTTATCTCGGTATCCTTCTGGCGCTGTCTGTCTGCACGGTGATCAATCGCGCACGCCGCATCGTTGCGGACTCAAAGCCATGACCATGCTCTTCGGATTGCCTGAGCCTGTGGTCACCGCCACGGTGGGCGTGTGGGCCCTGCTGATCGCCGCCACTTCCCTTGTGTTCGGCCTGCGCTGGCGGCGTCCCGGCCATTACGACGAATTGGTCAGCCGCACCATGTCGTGGTGGTGGATGATCGGCGCCTTCACCTTCGCGATTCTCCTGAACCAGACGGTGGCGATCGTCTTCCTCGCCTTTATTTCGTATCTGGCGCTCAAGGAATATCTGTCCCTGATCCCCACGCGGCGCATCGACCGCGGACTCTTGCTGTTCGCCTATCTCGCTATTCCCATTCAGTATTATTGGGCGGCGATCGACTGGTACGGCATGTTCCTCGTATTCGTCCCGGTGTGGCTGTTCCTGTTCTTCCCGGCGCTCATGGCCCTGCGCGGCGACACCAAAGGGTTCTTGCGCGCGGTGGGCACGCTCTCCTGGGGGCTGATGCTGACAGTGTTTGCCCTAAGCCACATGGCGATGCTGCTGGTCTCGGGCGAGGTGCATAACCCCGTCGCCGGCGGGGTCGGGCTGCTGTTCTTCCTCGTGGTGCTGACGCAGTTCAACGACGTGGCGCAATATACCTGGGGCAAGCTGCTCGGCCGGCACAAGGTGACGCCCGATGTCAGCCCGAAGAAGACGTGGGAAGGCCTGATCGGCGGGGTGCTGACCACGGTGGTGCTCGCCGCGCTGCTCGGGCCCTATCTCACGCCCATGGACTGGCACTGGTCGGCGCTGGCCGGCGCGGTGCTCGGGGTGGCGGGCTTCCTCGGCGATATCACGCTGTCGGCGGTGAAGCGCGATCTCGGGGTGAAAGACACGGGCGGGCTGATCCCCGGCCATGGCGGCATCCTCGACCGGGTCGACAGCCTCACCTATGCGGCGCCCGCCTTCTTCCACTTCTTCCGTTATTTCTTCACGCCGTGAGGGCCCCGTGCTGAGCCGCAATCCGCTCATCAGGCTGCTGCGCTTTCTGTTCTTCGCCGTGGCGGTGCGGGCGGTGGTCCTGGTGGCGCTCGGCCTCACGGTACGAAACCGCGCACGGCTGCCGAAAGATGGTCCCGCGGTGCTCGCCGCCAACCACAATTCCAATCTCGATGCGCTTGCGGTGATGTCGCTGATGCCGCTCAGGTTGTTACCGAAGCTGCGGCCCGTGGCGGCGGTGGATTATTTCTTCACCAGCAAGGCCAAGGGCTGGTTCGTCACCAACATCATTGGCATCATCCCGGTGGAGCGCGGCAGCGCCAAGAAGGGCGGCAATCCCCTTCTGCTGTGCGAGGAGGCGCTAGACCGCGGCGAGATCCTGGTGCTGTTCCCGGAAGGCTCGCGCGGCGATCCCGAAACACTCGGGCCGCTGAAGAAAGGCATCGGGCATCTGGCCTGCGCGCGCCCCGACGTGCCGGTCGTCCCCATCTATATGCATGGGCTCGGCAAGGCGCTGCCCAAAGGCTCGTCCCTCTTGGTGCCGTTCAACTGCACCGTCAATGTAGGGGAGCCGCTTTACGGCACGGATAGCTACAACGCGTTCCTGGCGAAGTTCCAGGCGCGCATCACAGCGCTTGGCGACGAAGATAAGAAGCCCGCGTGGGATTAGACGCTGCCAGTGCTTGTGCCAGTGCTTGACGCTCGCCACGATTCGACCAACCGTTCGAGGCAGATTCGCTTTACGAGGAGGATCGCTCTCTTGCCCCGTTACGGAATTGCTCTGCTGCTGACAACGATATTGCTGACGCCTCTCGGCGCCGCGGCTAAAGACGATCTTGGCCGCATCGCCATCATCGATACGTCCCACAACGTGACGCCGCATCTGCCGCAGCTGCGCAAAGCAGGCGTCAAGGTGATCGGCCGCTATCTCGGCCGTTGCGCGCAATGGCGGGGCAAGCGGCTCATCGACAACGGCCGCGCCGGGCAGCCGGGAAGCGAGATCGACGCGATCCTCGATCACGGCTTCGCGGTGCTGTCGATCTATCAATATCTCTCCAGCAGCAAATACAAGTTCGAGGGCAAGAGCTTCGACAGCAAGGGCAGGCTGTTCACGCTCAAGGATTCCAAGTGCGCGAAGGCCGCCAGCCCGCCGCATTCCACCAAGACCGAAGCGGAGCTCGATTCACGGGCGGCGGTGGCGCAAGCCCGGGCGCTCGGCCAGCCCGCCAACAGCGCGATCTATTTCGGGGTCGACTTCAATTTTGATCGTAACGACGCCGCCACGGCGAAAAAAATGGTCGAGTATTTCACCGTGGTGAACCGCAATCTGCGTGAGGCCGGTTATTTGGTCGGCGCTTACGGAAGCGGGGATGCCCTCATGCTGCTTCAGCGGCAAAGGTTGATCCACTTCACCTGGCTTTCCGCGTCGCGGTCGTTCGCCGGGTCGACACAATTCCACAACTCTGGCCAGTGGCACCTCTTCCAGAACTGGACGGACACGACGTGGTTCGCGCAGAAGGCGGGCAGCAAATGTCGGGGCGGGCTGCCGCTCGATACCGACATCCAGAACGCGGCCTTCGCCGGAAAGTCGATCGGCTTTTGGACGCGTGCGGGGCCCTACGCGGTGCCCAAGGCGCGCACCGAGGCGATCTACAATCAGCGGCGGTTTGCCTGCAACGGCCATGCGCTGATCCGGGCCACGGGCGCGTTGCCGCCGGGGTCGCTCGCCAGCACCGAGCATTGCGGCAGGCCCTACAAGCGCTGCGAGCCGAGGCTGACGCGAGGCGTTGTGGCGCAGATCTGCTACGCCAATACGGCGCGCATCGGCGAGCACAACGGCGTTCTGGTTCGCGTGGACTATGACGACGACGGCGCCTTCGATGGCTGGACCATGATCGACAATCTGTCCCGATCGTTCTTGGCCAAGCCGCATTACATCAAGGACCAGACGGCGCGGCGCAGCGCGGTCTGTCCCTGACGCAGCCTTATCGCTCCGTGGGGCCTAGGCGAACGGGTTGCCCATCTCGGCCAGCGCCAGGATCAAACTCGCGCAAGCTAGAAGCGCGGTGATGGTGCGGATGTGGTTCCACATCCCCCATGACGCCTGGAAGCGTTTCCACAAATCATGGCCTTCCTGCGAGTCCGGCGCGACCGCCGTGAGCTGCGTGTTGAGCGGCACGTTGCGCAGCATGGTCACGGGAAACGCGCCCAAGAGAAATAGCAGCGCTCCGGCGAGCAGATAGCAGGCACCCGGCGCGCCCCAGTGCAAAAGCGCGCTTCCTGCGAGCACGGCACAGAGTGCAGCGGTGCCGAAGAACACCACGAGGAAGCCTGGCTTCTTGATGGCGGCGATGATGGCCTGCATGGCGACGATGCCGCGCTCCGCCGAGAGCCCGCCGAGCGCCTTCATCAAAAAGGTGGAGAAGGCGAAGAAATTTCCGGCGAGCAGCGCCGTGCCCAGCGCGGCGAGGACAGTCCCGACGAAAATCAGCTGTGCCATCCCAAAGGCCTCCCCGCCCTTCGTTGTTCTTAGTCTTCTACCAGTTCGGGCTGGCGCATCTGACGCCGCTGGTGTTGGCCTTGGTGATCTTGCCGGGCTGCGGCGCGGGCTCTGGTTCGGTCAGGGGGTCAGGTTTGGGCTTTGCCTCCGTCTCGGTCTCCGCCTCGGCCTCAGCCTCAGCCTCAGGATCGGGCTTGGGCACGACCTCGATCTCCCAGGCGCGGCGCACCTCGGTCCACCATTCGTTGCCCTCCGGCCCGCGCGCGTCCCCGATGAAGCGCAGTGTGAAATCGTTGCCTTTCATGCAGGCGATGGAGATCTCGTAGCCTTTCCACGGCTTGGAGATCATCAGCGCGTCGGTCACCACGTGCTTCTTTGACGACAGCCTGGTTGTGAGCACCAGGGAGGTGCCGTCCTCGCGTTGATACAGGTGCACATAGGTTGGGGGCGAGACGAGGCCGCCGCCGAAATCGGTCCAGCCCTCGATGGGAAGTTCGCCGCTGTAAGTCTGGCCGATAAGGCTCTGGACAAGCTTGGCGTCCGCGTCCTCCTCCTCGACCGGCTCCTCGGCCATTTCGGGTTCGGCGAATGCCGGCCCTGCGAGCAGCAGGGCGGAGACGCAAGCGGCCGACAGGGACCTGAAGATGGTATTGTGCATGGGACTTCCCCGACCCTTTCATCCTTCGCCCGTGCCCAAGTCTATTCACAATCGCGGCAAATTTCGTCCCTAAACCCGGCTTGCCATGTCTCTCCGTTTTCTTTCCACATTTGCGCGCCCGGCTTTCCTTGTAACGGCCGTGGCCTTCCTTGCCCTGGGAGCAGCCGTCCTTGTGCTAGCGGGGGCCTTGTGCCTTGGGAGCCAAGCGCCCCAGGCCGCGCCCATTCCCAGCGGCTGCGGGACCGAGCGCCTCGATGCCATGGTCGGGCAGATGATCCTGGTCGGGTTTCCCGGCGATGACGAGAACGACGAAGGAGTGAAGGCCGTTCGCGCGCAGCTGCACAAAGGCACGATCGGCGGCGTCGTGCTGTTTCCGGAGAACATCCACCGGCGCAAGCAGGTCAAGAATCTCATCGCCTTCCTGCGCAACGCAAAGTCCAACCCGCGGCCCTTCATCGCCGTCGATCAAGAAGGCGGCAAGGTGCAGCGGCTGAACCCGTGGAACGGCTTCAAATGGGTTCCATCGGCCGCGAAGGTTGCCGGCAATCCGAGTTTCGCGTCGCCGGACGCGGCGGAGCGGCTCTATGGCGAGATGGCGGCGGAGCTGGCCGATGTCGGCTTCAACATGAATCTCGGACCCGTGGTCGATCTCAACACCAATCCGCGCAATCCGGTGATCGGCGCGCGCGGGCGGAGCTTCAGCGCGGACCCCGATGTCGTCACCTCGCTGGCCGCGTCCTTCATCAAAGCGCATCGCGCGGCGAACGTCGTCACCGTGGCCAAGCATTTCCCCGGGCACGGGTCGAGTGCCGCGGATAGCCACAAGAGGCTGGCGGACGTGTCGACGAGCTGGCACGAGGTTGAGCTCGAGCCCTATCGACGGCTCGCTCACGACGGGCTGCTCGATGCGGTGATGGTCGGGCATCTCTATCATCCGCGCTTCAGCGATATGGAGACGCTGCCCGCGTCGCTGTCGGCCAAGGCGCCGCGCGCGCTGCGCAATCCGAGTTGGCTCGATTTCCATGGCGTGATCATGAGCGACGACATGGAGATGGGCGCGGTGCACGACGAGTTTACGCCGGAGGAGCTGGCGGTGAAGGCCGTCCGGGCCGGCACCGATATCGTCGTCTTTTCCAATGTGCAGACCGAGCAGCCGCAGCTCGGCGTGCGAATTCATCGCGCGCTGGTGAAGGCGGTTTGCGACGGGCATCTGTCGCGCAGCCGCATCACCGACGCCTATGGCAGGATCATGAAGCTCAAGCGGCGGCTGGCGCGGAAGGCCCTGGCGGGGACTTAGCCGGGTTAGTGATAGGCGTCGCTCGAAGGCGCTTCCCACAGCACATAATAGGAGTAGGCCGTGTAGCCCAGGATGATGGGCAGCAGCGGGACCGCGCCATACAGCATGAAGAGCTGCGATTTTGGCGCGGCGGCGGCCTGCCAGATGGTGATGTCCGGCGGGATGATGAACGGGAACAGGCTCACCGCGAGTCCGATGTAGCAAAGCAGGAAGATCGCCGTGCCCCACAGGAAGGGCGCGTAACGCTGGCGGTTGGCGATGCCCCTCCACAGGCTGAAGACGGCGGCGGCGGTGAGAAGCGGCACCGGGCAAAACATGATGATGTTGCCGGGCGAGAACCAGCGCGCGGCGATATCGGCATGCAGCAGCGGCGTCCACACGCTGAACACGACGATGAATGCCGCCACCGCGATCAGCGCGTAGCGCGCCACGCCATAGGCCCAGTCGCGCAAGGCCTCGTCCGCCTTCATGATGAGCCAGCCGGCCGAGAGCAGCACATAGCCCGACAGCACGGCGACGGCCGTAACCACGGAGAACGGCGTCAGCCAATCGAAGGCGCCGCCGGAGAACTGGTTATTGCTGACCTCGAAGCCTTGCACGAAAGCGCCGATGGCGCCGCCTTGCATCAAAGCGGCGAGGATCGAGCCGCCGGCGAAGGCGAGGTCCCAGGCCCAGCGGAAGCGGCTCGACTTGAAGCGAAACTCGAAGGCGACGCCGCGCAGGATCAGCCCCAGCAGCATGAGGATGATGGGGATGTACAGCGCCGGCAGCATGACCGAATAGGCGAGCGGAAACGCCGCGAGCAGGCCGCCGCCACCGAGCACGAGCCAGGTCTCGTTGCCGTCCCAGAACGGCGCGACCGAGGCCATCATGGCATCGCGGTCCTCATGGGACGGTGCCAGCGGAAACAGTACGCCCAGGCCCAGATCGTAGCCGCCGAGCAGCACGTAGAGGAATACGCCGAGCGCGAGAATCCCGGCCCAGACGAGCGGCAGCAGGATGGGAAGCACCTGGCTCATGTCGACGGCTGTGGCTGTCATCGTTCGGCCCTCATGGATTTCCGGATGCTGCCAGGGGTCTGCGGGAAGGATCCGCTTCGCCTTCCTCGGGCAGCGGCGGAACCGGTTCGGGACCGTGCTGGACGAGTTTGGCCATGTAGTAGACGCCGGCGCCGAACACGATGCCGTAGACGATGACAAACAGGACGATTGAGGCGGCGACGCTTCCGCCCGGGACGGGCGACACGGCATCGGCGGTACGCAACACGCCGTAAACGGTCCAAGGCTGGCGGCCGACCTCGGCCACGAACCAGCCGGCGAGCACGGCGATGAAGCCGAGCGGCGCGGCGAACGTCATGGCGTGCAAATACCAGCGTGTGGTGTAGAGCCGCCCCATCAGCCACAGCACCGCGCCGGTGAAGCCCAGCGCGATCATGATAAAGCCGATGCCGACCATGACACGGAAGGAGAAGAACGGGATCACGGGGTTCGGCCGGTCTTCGGGCGGGAACGACTTCAAGCCGCGCACCTCGCCGTCCCATTCATGGGTGAGGATGAGGCTGCCGAGATCCGGAATGGCGATCTCGTAGAGATTGCTCTCGGTCTTGACGTCCGGCCAGGCGAACAGCACGAGCGGCGCGTCGCGGCGCGTTTCCCAATGAGCCTCGACCGCGGCGATCTTGGCCGGCTGGTGCTCGCGCGCATTCAAGCCATGAAGATCGCCGATCACGAGCTGGAGCGGCGCAAGCCACACAATGAGGCTCAGCGCCATGCCGAGCATGATGCGGCCGGCCGTGGCGCTTCTGTCGCGCAAGATGTACCAGGCGCCGATGCCGCCGACGACGAAAGCCGTAGTGAGGTAGGCGGCGGCGACCATGTGGGTGAAGCGATACGGGAAGGACGGGTTGAAGATCACCTTCCACCAATCGGCGACGTGCAACACGCCTTGGTCGTCGACGGTGAAGCCCTGCGGCGTTTGCATCCAGCTATTGGCGGACAGAATCCAAAAGGCGGAGATCGCCGTGCCGAGCGCCACCATGCAGGTGGCGAAGAAGTGCACCCATTTCGGAACGCGCTCGCGGCCGAACAGCATGATGCCGAGGAAGCCAGCCTCGAGGAAGAACGCGGTCAGCACCTCGTAGGACAGCAGCGGCCCGATGACATTGCCGCCGCGCCGCGACAGCTCGCTCCAATTGGTGCCGAACTCGTAGGACATGACCACGCCAGAGACGACGCCCATGCCGAAGGACACGGCGAAGATCTTGATCCAGTGGCGCGAGATATCCGCGTAGATCTGCTTGCCGGTCTTGAGCCACAGCCCTTCGAGCACCACGAGCCACGCCGCGAGGCCGATGGTGAAAGAGGGAAAAATAATGTGGAAGGAGATCGTGAAGGCAAACTGGATGCGCGAAAGAAGTAGCGGGTCGAGTTCGGACATCATCCTTCGGGTTCCCACCTGCCCAGTCTTGGCCGCCTTGCGAGGCGACTCATCACGTTCGGGGGAGACTAGCCGGGATTGGCCGAAACGACCAGGAGGTGCATGGCCGCATCCCCGTCTGATTTGCGTCAGTTCTCTGCGATTGCCGCAAAAGCTCCAAGCGCTCCGGCGGCGCCCGCCGCCGCAGTAACTATTGTGCGGCCGAGGCGGATTTGTCGGGTGGATTGATCGACCAGATCCAGCCGATGATCTTCCACATGTCGTCGTTGGACTTCACAATCCCACCGTGGGGTGGCATCGGGCCGACAACGTTCTCCGTGCCCTTTCGCGTGTAGCCCTGCTCCTGCAACCCGTCGGTGCCGAGCGCGATCAGCCGGAACAGCGTGTCGCCGTCATTGCCGTAGACCCAGACGGGATTGGATAGAGGCGGACCCATGCCGCCGCCGCCAGTTCCGCCATGACAGCCGTTGCAGCCCGCCGCCATGAACTTCTTGTGGCCTTCCTCGGCGACCTCTTCATAATTGTCCCGGTAGGGGCTTGTCAGGCTGCCCTTCTCGGCGCTCTTGGCCGTTTCGGCTGGATTGCCTGCGGGGTCGACGCTCGCGGCGTCACCGCCAGCTGCTGCCGGCTTTTCGGTCTCGTCACTTGGGGCGGCGGCGGCGCCCATCGGCCCGCCGTCGGCGCTTGCCTCAGTCTCAGATTCCTCGGGCGTGGCGTCATCCGCGGCCGCTGCATCCATCGCTGCGTTTGGTTTGGCCGCATCTGCCTTGGTCGCGTCTGGCTTGGCCTCAGCGGACTTCGGTGGTTTGGCTTCAGTCGCCTTCGGCTTCTCGTCTTTAGCGGCGACCTTCTCGGGGGCTTTCTCTGCGGTCACCATATTGGCGACGAGCCAGTCGCGTCCGCCGGTCATGACCAGCAGGGACCAGGCGACAAACAAGATTCCGATGGCGACAAGAATAACCGTAAGCGCTCTCAGCATGGGGCTTCCTCCGCTCTGTGGACGAAAACTGGGCGGGTTTGACCCGCTTCTCCACCCTGCCAACGGCTGGCGGCAGGTGCCGGTTCCACATTTTGGTCCTTGACGGGGGGCTGAGATGTTATGTTATATCATCTTTTATGAATGCGGCCCATCATCACGACCACGCGCCGAAGCTCTCGCGCAATCAAAGTGAGATCCTCACCTGCCTGCGCAAGGCCAAGGAGCCCATGAGCGCCTACGCCATTTTGGATCGGGTGCGGAAATCCGGCATCTCCCATCCGCCGACCGTCTACCGGGCGCTCAACGATCTGATGCGCAAGGGCATGGTGCATCGGCTCCAGTCGCGCTCGGCCTTCGTGGCCTGCGATCATGGGGCCTGCGACGGCAAGCTCGCTTTCGCCATTTGCCGGGCTTGCGACAAGGTCGTGGAGATTCCGCTCTCCGATGACGACCAGGCGGACCTGCTGGGCCTCGCCCCCGATGAGATCACGCCCGAGCAGGTGACGCTCGAGATCGCCGGCCTCTGCGGCGATTGCCGCGAAGCCGCGTAACCCAAGAGGATCAAGCGCCATGCGATCGCTTGAAGGGATGGAGCGGCACAGTCACGTGGCGACCGCCTCCGGGTTCTCGCTGCTGCGTGCCTCGGTGGCCGCGCGGCTCGGCATCGTGGCGGCGGCGCTCGGCGTGCTGTGGCTTGCGGTGTTGTGGTCGCTCGCATGAAGACGACCGCGCCCGCCCTCGGCTTTCACAATCTCACGCTCGGCTATGACCGGCACCCGGCCGTGCATCACATCACGGGCGAGGTGGCGCGCGGCTCGTTGCTGGCGGTGGTGGGGCCGAACGGCGCCGGCAAGTCGACCTTGCTGAAAGCCATTGTCGGTGAGCTGAAACCCTTGAGCGGCCGGCTCGACCTTGACGGGCTCACCAAGCGCGACATCGCCTATCTGCCGCAAGTCATCGACATCGACCGCAGCTTTCCCATCTCGGTGTTCGACTGCGTGGCCATGGGGCTGTGGCGCGAGCTCGGCGCGTGGCGTGGGCTGAAGGCCGCCGGGCGCGAGCAGGTCATCCGCGCGCTCGGCACGGTGGGTCTCGTCGAGCTTGCGGATCGCCCGGTGGGTGCCCTGTCGGGAGGGCAGTTCCAGCGCGTTCTGTTCGCGCGGCTTCTGCTGCAAGACGCCGCGCTGATCTTGCTGGACGAGCCGTTCCGCGCCGTCGACACCAAGACCATCTCCGAGCTCATCCACCTGATCGAACGCTGGCACCGCGAGGGCCGGACCGTACTCGCGGCGCTGCACGACATCGAACAGGTGCGCGCGCATTTTCCCCGCACGCTGCTGCTGGCGCGCGAGGTCGTGGCCTGGGGCGAGACCGCCAACGTGCTGACACCGGCCAATCTCGCCAAGTCGCGCGCGCTCACCGAGGCCTTCGATACCTATGCCCATGTGTGCGAACGCGACGATGCGGACGCGGCCGCATGATCGATAGCCTGGTCCAGCCCTTCATTGAGTTCGCCTTCATGCGCCGGGCGCTGGTGGGCTCGCTCGCCATTTCGTTGACGGCGCCGCCGATCGGCGTGTTTCTGGTGCTGCGCCGCATGAGCCTTATGGGTGACGCCATGGGCCACGCCATCCTGCCGGGCGCGGCCATCGGCTATCTGCTGGCGGGGCTGTCGCTGTTCGCCATGAGCCTCGGCGGCTTTGCCGCGGGTCTGGCGGTGGCGCTCGCCGCCGGCCTCGTGGCGCGCTCGACCGTGCTGCGCGAGGATGCCAGCCTCGCCGGGTTCTATCTGGTGTCCCTGGCGCTCGGCGTGATGCTGGTGTCGATGCGCGGCAGCAGCGTCGATCTCCTGCATGTGCTGTTCGGCACGGTGCTGGCGCTCAATGACGGCGCGCTGATCCTCATCGCCAGTATAGCCACGGCGTCGCTCGTGACGCTCGCGGTGATCTATCGGCCGCTGGTGCTGGAATGTTTCGACACCCAGTTCCTGCGCTCGGTGAGCCCTTTAAGCTCACCCACGCATCTCCTGTTCTTGGTGCTCGTGGTGCTCAATCTCGTCGCGGGATTCCAGGCGCTCGGCACGCTGATGGCGGTCGGCATCATGCTGCTGCCGGCGGTGGCCGCGCGGTTCTGGGCCGAGGACGTCGGCGGCATGATCGCCGTCGCCATCGCTTCCGCTTTCGGCTCGAGCGTCACAGGGCTGCTCGTCTCCTATTACGTCAACGTGCCGACGGGCCCCGCGGTCATCCTCGCATGCGGGGCGTTCTATCTCTTATCCATGCTTGTGGGCGGGCGCGGCGGCGTCCTCTGGGGGCTGATGCCCCGTAAGCATCTGGAAGCCTGATCTTGCCAACACGGAGTTGCGTCATGCGCTATCGTCTCCTCACGCTCATCGCCTCAGTCTTCGTCATGCTCGGCCTTTCGGGCGCCGCGCACGCGGCCGACAACGCCGACGCCGCGAGTAGCAAAGTCAAGGCGGTCGCTTCGTTCAGCATCCTCGGCGACATGGTGAAAACTGTCGGCGGCGACCGCGTCGCGGTCACGATGCTGGTCGGTCCCAACGGCGATGCCCATGTCTTCAGCCCCACACCCGCCGACGCCAAGATGCTGGCCGGCGCCGATATCTTCTTCGTCAACGGGCTCGGCTTCGAAGGCTGGATGGAGCGGCTGGAGAATGCGTCGGGTTTCACCGGCGCGCTCGTGGTGACCAGCGGCGGGGTGATGCCGATCACCATGCGGGAAGAGGAGGGGCATCATCACGGCGCTGCGGCCGAGGATCACGGCGAGGACGAGATCACCGATCCGCATGCCTGGCAGAATCTCTTCAACGGCGAGATCTATGTGAAGAATATCCGCGACGGGCTGATTGCCGTCGATCCCGACGGCGCGGAGACCTACGAGGCGAACGCCGCCAAATATCTCGCGGCCATCGAGGCACAGGACAAAGCGGTCAGGGCCGCCGTCGCTAAGCTGCCTGAGGCGCGCCGCAAGATCATCACCAGCCACGATGCCTTCGGCTATTTCGGCAACGCTTACGGTCTGGAGATCATCGCGCCGGAAGGGGTGAGCACCGAGAGCGAAGCCTCGGCGCAGGACGTGGCCATAATTATCCGCCAAATCCGCGAAGAGCACATCCCGGCGGTGTTCCTGGAAAATGTCACCGACCGGCGGCTGCTCGACCAGATCGCCGCCGAGACCGGCGCCAAGATCGGCGGCACGCTCTATTCGGACGCGCTGTCGGACAGTGACGGCCCGGCGCCGACCTATCTCGATATGTTCCGCCACAATGTGGGGGCGCTCACCGCGGCTTTGTCGAGCTAGGGCAACGTCGGGGAGTGCCGGCCGGTGCCGACCAAACGGACATGGCTGCTTCTGCTGCTTGCGGCGCTTGGCGCGGGCGTCGTGTTCGCCACGTTGGGGCCCGAAGGCTGGCAGGTGCGGCTGGGCTTGCATTGGCTGATCGAGCACTTTCTCGTCTTCTTCACGCTGACGGGGCTGGCGTGTCTGATCTGGCCCCGGCCCATGGTCGTGGCGGCGGTGCTGCTGCCTCTCGCCGTGGGCCTCGAGGCGGCGCAAGGGCTGACGCCCGACCGCACACCCGACCCGGCCACCGCGCTGGCCGCCGCCGCTGCCGTCTCGCTCGCGGCGCTGCTGGCCGATGCGGTGCTGGCTGTGCGGAAAAAGCGCGGTAAATCCTGACGTTGCGGTGGTAGCGCGGGCTCCACAAATGTGATGTATCCTGGGTGCATGGAGATCAAGGCACGAAGGCCGACCATCCCGGTCCGGATCGGCGGCATGACGATGGGCGGCGGCGCCCCCATCGTCGTCCAGTCCATGACCAACACCGACACGGCCGACGTGGCCTCGACCGTGGCGCAGGTGGCGGCGCTCGCGCGCACCGGCTCGGAGCTGGTGCGCATCACCGTGGACCGGGCCGAAGCCGCTGCTGCCGTGCCGGAGATCGCCGAGAGACTGGCGGCGCTCGGCGTCGACGTGCCGCTGATCGGCGACTTTCATTATAACGGCCACACGCTGCTCACGGACTACCCGGATTGCGCGGCGGCGCTGGCCAAATACCGCATCAATCCCGGCAATGTCGGCTTCAAGGATAAGCGCGACAAGCAGTTCTCGCAGATCATCGAGATCGCGCTGAAACACGACAAGCCCGTGCGCATCGGCGTCAACTGGGGCAGCCTCGACCAAGATTTGCTGACCCGTCTGATGGACGAGAATGCGCAAAGTCCTGAACCGAAAGACGCGCGCCAGGTGATGCACGAGGCCATCGTGCAGTCGGCGCTGCTCTCGGCCGAGCGCGCACAAGAGCTCGGCATGGGTGCCGACAGAATCGTGCTCTCGGCCAAGGTCTCGGCGGTGCAAGACCTCATCGCCGTCTACGCCATGTTGGCGGCGCGCTCGGATCTCGCGCTGCATCTGGGTCTCACGGAAGCCGGCATGGGCTCGAAAGGCATTGTGGCCTCGGCGGCGGCGCTGTCGGTGCTGCTGCAACAGGGTATCGGCGACACGATCCGCATCTCGCTGACGCCCGAGCCCGGCGGCGACCGCACGCTCGAAGTCAAGGTGGCGCAGGAGTTGCTGCAGAGCATGGGCTTCCGCGCCTTCGTGCCATTGGTGGCGGCGTGTCCGGGCTGCGGGCGCACCACCTCGACCACGTTCCAGGAGCTCGCCCGCGACATCCAGGACTTCATCCGCGACCAGATGCCGGAGTGGAAGCGCCGCTATCCGGGTGTCGAAAATCTCAACGTCGCGGTGATGGGCTGCATCGTCAACGGGCCGGGGGAATCCAAACAGGCCGATATCGGCATCTCGCTGCCGGGCACCGGTGAATCGCCGGCCGCGCCTGTCTTTGTCGACGGCAAGAAGGTCACCACCTTGCGCGGGCCTGGGGCTTCCGCCGAATTCAAGCAGATGGTGCTCGATTATATCGAGCGGCGTTACGGCACAGGCGCGATGGGCCGCACCGCGGCGGAATAGACGTGCGCGTCGCGCACCTACTTGATCGAGATCGCATCGCCCGCGATCGACACCGTCAGCGCGATCATCGTCACGTTGAACACGAAGGCGACCAGGCCGTGCGCCGTCACCGTCTTGCGGATGGTGTCCGAGGTGACCGCCACGTCGGACACCGCCGTCGAGGTGCCGATGACGAATGCGAAGTAGACGAAGTCCCAATAGTTGGGCTTGCCGCCGCCGGGGAAGCGCATGCCGCCGCCAGCGCCCCGATGTTCCGCGTAATATTCGTGCGCGTAGTGCAGCGCGAACATGGTGTGCACGAACAGCCATGACAGCAGAGTGGTCAGGAACAGCAGCGCGAGGATGCGCGGCTGGATGTCCTGGCTCTCGGAGGCGGTGCGCAGCCAAAAGATGATGGCGCCGAGGCTCGCCATGCCGGCGGTCACGGTCAGGATGGGAATGGCGATGCGCCCGTCGTCTTGCGCGGAGGAGTCATTGCGGACCCGGTTGGGCGCGGACCGCACGATCATGGTGACGACGAGAATGAGATAGAGCGCGACGCCGGCGTCCCAGCCGATCAACAGCCGCGATGCGGCGTGATAGCCGTGCGGAAGAAGCGCGAAGAGCGCCACCCCGAGCAGCGTTGCGAACACCAAGCGCCAGCGCGCCTGGAGGAAGCGCGAGACGCGCGTATTCCGAAAGCGATGCAACAGCTTCGGTGGCGTGGCCATGGGCCATTCGAGCCGGATTCGCCGTTTCCCTCAAGCGCGCCGTTTGTGACGGTGCAAGCCGCTGAGTCGCATACGGCATCTTCGCCCGCTCGACGAACAGCACCGCAACTATCACCTCCATCGGCGATGTCACTTCGGCCAATGCCGGCGGCATGTTCGTCTACTCGTTTGCTTACGACGTGACTGTCGATTCCACCGGCAACATTGATTCCTACGGCAACGGCATCTGGGCTGTCGCCGGTGGGGCGGTGGCGGTAACGCAGACCGGCGACATCACAACGCGCGGCAATCTATCCGACGGGATCGCCGCCTTCGGCGACTCGGTGGAAGTCACCCAAACCGGCAACATCTCGACAAGAGGAATCGCCGCTTACGGAATCAATGCCCGGGCCTCCGGCCCGGTGGAAGTCACCCAAACCGGCAACATCTCGACCCAAGGCCCTTTGTCCCTCGGGATTCTCGCCTATTCCGAGTTCGGCTCGGCCACCGTCACCCAGACCGGCAACATCTCCACCGATGGCTTTAAGGCTATCGGCGTGGTGGCCGATGCCGACGGCGTGGCGAAGGTGACCCACACCGGTACCATCTCGACCAAGGGCGACTTCGCTTACGGGATCTATGCCTATTCCTACGGCGGCCCGATCACTGTCACGCAGACCGGCAACGTCAAGACGAGGGGTGCCTACGCCGACGGTATCTATGCCTATTCCGAAACCGGCAGCAAAATCACGATCACGCAGCAGGGTTACATCACTGTCGGCCCGGAGGCGGATGGTATCGACGTAGACAATCCCGATGGGGCCGGATCGAGCCTCGTGATCGTCAAGGCCGGTAGCACCATCACCGGTGGTACGGGCGAGGGCGACGGCATCGACTTCCAAGGCGGCACGGTCAACCGACTGAAGAACTTCGGCACCATCACCACGGCTGGCGAGAATGCCATCGAGGGCGAAGGGTCGGGCGCGGAGATCGTCGACAATTACGGCACGGTCACCGGCAACGTCCATCTCGGCCCCGGCGGCAACCGGTTCAACAACAAATCCGGCGGCGTGTTCAACTCCGGCGCCACGGCCTATATCGGCTCAGGCAATCTCTTCACCAACGCCGGCACGTTCTCGCCTGGCGGCTCAAGCGCTGTCCAGACCACGGCGCTCACGGGCAATATGGTGCAGACCAGTGGCGGCCAGTTCGCCGTCGATCTCAATCTTGGCAACGCCGCAACAGATCGCGTGAATGTCTCCGGCACTGCAAATCTTGCCGGTACAGTCAAGGTCGCCGTGCAGAACCCCGCGCTGCTGACGCAGCAATTCACCATCCTGTCCGCCGCCGGGGGCACCACCAATAGCGGGCTTGGACTCTTGGCGAGCCCCGCGCTCCAGGCCATGTTGCTGTTTCCTAATCCGAACGACGTGGTACTCGACATCGATGTCGACTTCGCGCCGGATGGGCTGAACCGAAACCAGACCGCGATCGGTAACAATCTCAATGCGGTTCTGGGCGCGGGCGGCGGTACGCTGGGGCCCGTGTTCGCCGGCCTGTTCAACGTGTTCTCGTTGAATGTCTATAAAGATGCGCTCGATCAGCTATCACCGGAGATCTACGCCGACACCGAGATCGCGGCGCTCTACGCGGCCTTCGACTTCTCCGACAATTTGCTGAGCTGCCACGTCAACGGCGCGACCGCCGCCGCGATCAACACCGAGGGAGAGTGTCTGTGGGTCGGCGCGAAGGGGCGCTTCATCGACGGCGACGCCACGTTCCAGGATATCGGCTTCGAAGAGACAGCCGGGCAATTCGCGGCCGGCGCGCAGGTCGCGCTGAACCCCGTCTGGCGGCTCGGCGGCGGTCTCGGCTATCAGGCAAGCACGCTCAGGACCGACACCGATGCGACGAGCGACGGCGATCAGGTGCAAGGCGGCTTGGCGCTTAAGTACAATCCCGGCGCGCTGCTTTTGGCTGGTACGTTAAGTGGTGCGCATGGCTGGTACGACACCACGCGGCCGATGTCGTTTGGCGGCTTTAGCGACGTGGCGTCCGGCGATCACGAGCTCGATATCCTGCAAGGGCGCCTGCATGCCAGCTATGTGCTGGGCAATCCAGGGCTCTATTACAAGCCGATGCTCGATGCGGCGGTAACCGATGTCGAAATCGGCGACGTGCGGGAGCGTGGCGCGGGCGGCGCGAGCCTCTTGGTCCACAGCGGCAACAATACGGTGTTCAGCTTCTCGCCCGCGCTCGAAGTCGGCAGCGAGTGGTGGTGGCCGAACGGCACGCTGGTGCGGCCCTTTGTGCGCGCCGGGCTCACTTGGTACAGCGAGGACGACGTCACGGTGGCCGCTTCGTTCTCAGGTGCGCCGGGCAGCGTCGCGCCCTTCACCATCGTCGCCAATACCGACGAGATCCAAGCCGACATCGCGGCGGGCATCGAGATGATCAGTGGGGACGACAGCAGCTTGCGCGTCTTCTATGACGGCCAATTCGGCGACCGGCTCGCGGTGCATGTGGCGGGCTTCAAGGCGTCCGTCAAATTTTGACCTCAGTTGCGCCGTTCGGCGACGAAGCGGGCGGCATTGATCAGCGCCGTTGCCTTCTCGCCGAAGGGCTTGAGCGCGTCCTCGGCTTCGACGACAAGCCCGTCGAGCCGCGCCTTGGCGGCTTCGGGCCCGAGCAGCGCCACCAGTGTCGCCTTGCCGCGGTCCGCGTCCTTGGCCGCCGCCTTGCCCATGGCTTCGGCGTCGCCTTGGGTGTCGAGCAGATCGTCGGCGAGCTGGAAGGCCTGGCCGAAGGCGCCGGCATAGGTCTCGAGCGCGGCGCGGCCTTCGGTATCGGCGCGGCCGAGCACGGCGCCGGCCTCGCAGGCGAAGTGGAACAGCGCGCCGGTTTTCAGCATCTGCATGGCCGCCGTTTCCTCCGGTGAGAAGGGGCGCTGCTCGGCGGAGAGATCGAGCGCTTGACCGAGCGCCATGCCCCGCCAGCCGCTCGCTTTGGCCAGCAGATGGACCAGTTCGGCCCGGATCGCGGCATCTCCGTCGGTTTCCGGCGCGCTGAGAGTCTCGAAGGCCAGCGTGAGCAGCGCATCGCCGGCGAGGATGGCGGTCGCCTCGCCAAAGGCGACGTGGAGGGTGGCGCGCCCGCGGCGGACCGCGTCGTCATCCATGGCGGGCAGGTCGTCATGCACCAGCGAGTAGCAGTGGACGCATTCGAGCGCGCAGGCGGCATTGAGCGCGGCCATTTCGGTGACGCCGAACAACGCCGCCGACTGGATCAAGAGGAATGGCCGCAAGCGCTTGCCGCCACCCAGGGCCGCATAGCGCATGGCCTCAGCCAGCGCGCCGCCGCCCGGGGGCGTGGTCTCATTGGGGGCAAGGAACTGGCCGAGGCGCTGTTCCACCGCCCGGGCTGTGCGCTCAAGCTCTTCGCGGAAGGTCATCTTGGGCGCTAGGGATAGCGGAGGCGGCGCATTGCCGCAAACCAATCGCTCAAGGGCCGCGCAGTCGGACATTGCCCGAATCGGTGATCGGGCTGTAGAACCCAACGCCATGGCGGGAAAAGCGGCGTCAGGGGCTCACAAACGCGCCAGGAAGCGCGGGGGCGGGGGCACGGTCTATGTTTGGCTGCGGCGCTTGGGTCTTGCCGCCGTCATTCTGGTCTGCGCCGTTTTTGCGTCGATCGTCCTGTTCCGCTTCGTCAATCCGACGATCACCCCCGTCATGATCGCCGAGAAGCTCAGCGGCGAGACCCTGAGGCGCAAATGGGTGCCGCTCAAGGACATTTCGCCCAATCTCCGTTTGGCGGTGATCGCCAGCGAGGACGGCAATTTTTGCCGCCATTGGGGCGTCGATTGGGGCGCGGTGCGGGACGTCATCGATCAGGCCAAGAGCCTGAAGGCGGTGCGCGGGGCGAGCACCATTTCCATGCAGGTCGCCAAGAACCTCTATCTCTGGGGGCATCGAAGCTATCTACGCAAAGCCCTCGAGGTGCCGCTCGCCTATGCCATGACCGTGTTCTGGCCCAAGCAGCGCATGCTGGAGGTCTATCTCAACATCGCCCAATGGGGCCCGGGCGTGTTCGGCGCGGAGGCCGCGAGCCGGTATTATTTCCGCAAGCCGGCCTCGGCGCTCACGCGCCGCGAGGCGGTTCTGCTTGCGGCCACGTTGCCGAACCCGAATGGACGCAACCCGGCCAGGCCCGGCCGCCGCTTACGCCTCATCGCCGATGCCGTCGATGGGCGCTTGCCGTATATCGCTAAACGGGTCGGATGTGTCGTGCGGCCGTAAAAAGGTGGGGTTTGGGCCCTGGCCAGGCGCGAGAATTGCCACTATAAGGGCGCCAAGATTGGCTCCTCCAGAACGCAGGGGCCGCCTAGAGGTTTTAAGACAATGGCTGTTCCAAAGAGAAAAGTGTCTCGCATGAAGCGGGGCAACCGGCGCGCCCATGACGCGATCCAGTCCCCCGCCTATGTCGAGGACAAGGATTCCGGCGAGCTTCGCCGGCCGCACCACATCGACCTGAAGTCGGGCCGCTATCGTGGCCGCCAGGTGATCGCCGTCAAGGAAGAGGCCTAGGACCTAAGGGTCTTTGGCCCTAGGGGTCTTGGCCGAATTTGGCCGCTACGTGCCGTCTCGGCCCGGAGCGTCTTGGTGTGCCTGCCGTTCACCAACCCTAGCAATGCTTTGTCAACCAAGCCGCGTGAAAGGCCCCGCTCCGGGCCCTCGGGCGGCTATTTCTGCACGTCCGAGGCACCGTCGGGCTGGCCCACTTTCGGCTTTCTTAAGCCTTATCGCCTAGCCTCTCGGTCAAGAATCGAAGCACCGAAAAGGTGCTCCCATGCGTGGGTTCATGGGCATATGGGGGCGGTCAGTGAGTGCATCCTCGAACGAGTTTGATGTGCCGCCCGGTCAGCCTGTGGGCAGTGTGGTTGATTTCGAATCCCCTGGATGTGACGTCCAAGCGCCTCTCGATCTCGAGCAGGTCCTGGAAAGTGTCCGGGCGACCGCCTATCGGTGGGATTTCAATACCGATACGATCGAGTGGGCCGAAAATGCCCAGGGCGTGCTTGGCTTGGACGGCATCGCCAAGCTCCGCAAGGGCCGGGCGTTTGCGCTTCATATCGATCCTGAGCATGCCGGCGGCCGCTATGACGGCGTGACCGGCGGGCCGCATGCCGAGCCAGGCGCCGCGCTGCGTTACACCCTCCATTACCGCTTCCTGCCCGAGGGACGGCGCGGCAAGACCGTGTTATGGGTCGAGGATTCAGGCGTTTGTTTCACCGACGCCGACGGCCGGCCCGTGCAGGCGCAAGGCACGCTGCGCATCGTCGACGATCGGCGGCAAAAGGAGCGCACGGAACTTGCCGCAACACGCGACGAGCTCACCGGACAGCTCAACCGCACGCGGCTCACCGAAGCGCTCTCCAACCTCCTGTCCAATGCCTCCCGCTCGCCGGCGAAGGGCGCCTTCTTGCTTGCAGGCGTCAACGACCTCACGCTGATCAACGAGACCTATGGCTTCGATGTCGGCGATGAGGTGATCGCGATCGTCGGCAAGCGCCTTGGCCGCGTCTTGCGCGGCAAGGACTGCATCGGCCGCTTTTCGTCCAACAAGTTCGGCATCGTTCTGCACAACTGCGACCCCAAGGGCGTGGAAGCCATCGCCCGGCGCCTGATGGCGGTGATCGGCGACAGCGTGATCGACACCAGCGTGGGCGCCGTGGCGGCGACGCTCTCGGTCGGTGCGGTGGTCGTGCCGGAGCATGCCTCGAGCCCGCGGAACGCCATCGCCCGCGCCTTGCAGGCGCTCGACATCGGCCGCGCTAATCTGGGTGACCGGTTCAGCGCCTACGAGCCGTGCGAGCGAAAGGAATCCGAGCGGCAGCGCAACGTCGCGATTGCCGACGACATCATCCGGGCGCTCAACGACCGCCGCATGCTGATCGCGCTTCAGCCTATCGTCACCTCGCGAAGCCACGAGCCGGAACTCTATGAATGCCTGCTGCGCATGCGGCGCCTGGACGGCACGGTGGTCAGCGCGAGCGAGTTCATTCAGGTGGCCGAGCAGTTCGGCCTTGCCAAGCTCATCGATTATCGCGTGCTCGAACTCGCCATCGAACTGTTGCGCGCCTCGCCCAAGATCAAGCTGGCGCTCAACGTGTCCGCCGCCACCACCACGGATCCGCAATGGATGGCGGGGCTTGAAGGTTTTACCGGCAAGGACCGATCGCTGACCGAGCGTCTCACCATCGAGATCACCGAGACAACCGCCATCTCCGACGTGAAGGCGGCCATCAAGTTCGTGAGCACTTTGAAAGCGCTCGGCTGCCGGGTGGCGCTCGACGATTTCGGCGCCGGTTATACCTCGTTCCGCTCGCTTCGAGAGCTGGGCGTCGACATGGTCAAGATCGACGGCTCGTTCATCCAGAATCTCGGCACCGACGCCGAGGACGAGATGTTCGTGCGCACGCTCATTGACCTTGCCCGCAGTTTCGGCGTGGTCACGGTCGGCGAATGGGTCGGTGACGAGCGAACCGTGCAGCTTCTCGAGAAAGCCGGCGTGTCCTACATGCAGGGCTATTTCTTCGGCATGCCGGAGTTGCAGAAAGACGCCGCCCCGGCGAAGCCCGCCAAGCCGGCCCCCTAGGTCTCGCCCGCTAGGTCTCGGCCGTAAGCCGCGCGGCAAGCTTGGCGAGGACGGCGTCGTGCACGCCTTCGTCCTCCAAATGCCGCACGGTGTTCAGCACATATTCGACATTGGCGCCTGCCTGACCGCGGCAGGCCCGCACGATGCGCAACTGCTCGTCGAGTGACAGTCTGCCGGCATATTGCTTATGGGTGGGGTCGGCCAGATAGGTCAGCGCCTTCACCGTCCGGCCGGAGCCGTCCACCAAGCGCACATTGCGATAAGCCTCGACATAGACATCCGTGACCTGCTCGCGCTCGCGCAGATAGGCGATGGTCTCGTCCTCCGCGCCTTGCGTGACGCGGAAGGCCACGCCCCGGCAGGCGCCGCCGCGGTCGAGCCCGAGCACGAGGCCGGGCTGCTCATGGGTGCCGCGGTGGAGGATGGAGTAGATGCACAGGGCGCGGTGCGCGCCCTTCAACAGGCCAGGCGCCTGCGCCGCAAACGGAAAGCCCGGCCGCCACATCAGCGAGCCGTAGCCGAACACCCAAAGCTCAGTCATGCCCAGGTCTTAGTCTTTTTCTTCTTTTCTCAGAAGATGCAATGCGCACTCTTAGGGGGACAGTTCACAGCAACTTCGGTAAGCTTCAGCCCTGTCGCGGATTGGGGCATATCAATGACCCCTCGCTCAATGCCTCTCTAAGAGAGGCGGCCCTCGCCAAAAATTTCGTTGATGCTGAACACCCGTGGAGGCGAGGACCTCTGCGCGTGTCTGCACGCAATTTGTATGAGGACCTGAGAAAATCATGAAAAATTTTGACGTTAAGACCGGGGCGCGACGGTTTGCCGTCGATGTCTTTATGGCGTTGGCGGTGATTGCCGTCACCGCGTTCGCAGCCCCAGGCGCGGTCGAGGCCGGTGGTGTGAATGCGTCGCAGACGCTGCAATTTGCAGAGGTATCCTCGGAAGCCGCGCAATGCAAGGCCAAGTGCGTACGTACATTCAATTCGTGCGTGGCCGGCGGATGCGTCGGCGGCAGCGGAAAGGACGGTGCATGCACACACGCCGAAGCTGTGGCGGGATGCACGGCTAAGCACGGCGCAAGCAAAGACCGATGCCTGGCCGGATGTGACCAGTAGAAACGAACGCAGACGAGTAATCCGTCATTCAAAGGAAGAAAACAATGAAATCGACAATCGCAGTTTTCGCAATTCTGGCCCTGTCGCTCTTCGTCGCCGGGCAGTCAACGGCCCAGGCGTCCGATCAGGGCGTTCGGAGCGCCGACGGATCGATGGCGCGCATCGCCGCTTTCATCCCGGCCCCGGCCTATTCAACGTCCCGCACGGCGCCCGTCTTGATCGACTGCAAGGCCGCGGGCGAGGCTTGCGAAGACAACATGAATTGTTGCTCCACCACCTGCAACCCGCCGGCTCCCGGTTCGCCAAAGGGCACCGATGCGACCTGCGAGTAGGCGCGCTTCCCACGCACCATCATGACCTCACGCCGCAACGCGGTAAGGAGAAAGACAATGAAAGCACTGACAGTCGTGTTCGCAGTCTTAGTCCTCGGGATCTTTGTCGCCGGGGCCTCTTTCGCTTCGCCGGAGACCGCGCCCTCGAGCGGCGGACTGTCGTTGGGCGGCGTTTCCCTGGATGCCCTAAGCACGCATGGGACGGGCACGCATGGGACCGCCCTGAGGGGCCAGGTCGATCGTCCGAACCAAAGCATTCTGCCACGGAAGGTCGCAAAGCAATGCGGCACGCTCAATCAGGCCTGCTCGAAGGAGCCGTACCGCCCCTGTTGCGGCGCTTTCGTGTGTGTGGGCGAAGGCAGCGGTGGCTTCTGCAAGGTTCCCAACTAGAGGACTCCCAAATAGCAAGCCAAACCAAGAGGTATCCAATGGTCTCGATCAACAAAATGCCCAACGCTTTCGTTCTGGTGTCCGTCCTGTCGTTGTTTGCATTCGCGCCGTCGGCACACGCTATCGAGGGCATGCCGGTTGCGGGCATCCGCAGCGCGATCCCGGGCACCGTTCTGGTGGGCGACCGAAGCTGCACATCCGAGCAGGGCAATTGCGAGGTCAAGTGCATGAGCGCTGGCGGGTCGAACTCAGTCCAAACGGCTTGCTTTGAGCGATGCCAGGCCGCGGCAGACGCCTGCGCGGATCAATGACAATGGCCTGTCCGCGCAACCGTTTTTGGCCTGACTAGTCCTCATGCCCGTGCGGGCGGCCGAAATCCGGATCGGGCGTGTCTTGCCCTGCGTCGATGATGCCGCGGCGAATGGCGCGGGTGCGGGTGAACTGCTCGAACAGGGCGTCACCGTCGCCATTCCTGATCGCCTTGGTCAAAGCCGAGACGTCCTCGTTGAAGCGGCCGAGCATTTCGAGGACCGCATCCTTGTTGGCGAGGAAGATGTCGCGCCACATGGTCGGGTCCGACGCGGCGATGCGGGTGAAGTCGCGGAAGCCGCCGGCCGAGAATTTCAGAACTTCCGAGCGCGTCACCGTCTCGAGCTCGTCCGCCGTGCCGACAATGGTGTAGGCGATCAAATGCGGCAGGTGGCTGGTGACCGCGAGCACCAGGTCGTGATGCTCCGGCGTCATGATCTCGACGTTGGCGCCGAGCAGAGTCCAGAAGGCGGCGAGCCGGTCGACCGCCTCTTTATCGGTGCCCTCGGGCGGCGTCAGAATGCACCAGCGCCCTTCGAACAGTTCGGCGAAGCCGGCGTCCGGCCCGGAATGCTCGGTGCCGGCGACCGGATGGGCCGGCACGAAATGCACGTGGTCCGGCAGGTTTGGCCCCATGTCGCGGACGATGGCCCCCTTCACCGAGCCGACATCGGAGACGATGGCGCCGTCCTTGAGATGGGCTGCGATCTCCGCGGCGACAGTGCCGCAAATGCCGACGGGCACGCAGACAATGACGAGATCAGCGCCTTCGACGGCTTCCGCGTTGGTCTCGCAAACCGTGTCGGCAATGCCGAGCGCGGCGACACGCGCGCGTGTCTCCGGCGACCGGGAACTGGTCACGATGGTGCGCACGGTGCTTTGTGCGCGCGCGGCGCGCATGATCGAGGAGCCGATCAGGCCCGGGCCGATAATGGCCATCGTGTCGAACAACGGTTTGGTCATTGGCCGGCACCCATGAATTCGGTCAGCGCCTCGAGCGCGGCTTGATTCTCCTGCTCGGTGCCGATGGTCATGCGTAAGGCATCGGGGAAGCCGTATTCCCCGACGCGCCGCAGGATGATGCGGCGCTCATGCAAGAATTTATCGGCCTCTTGCGCCGACTTTCCGTCCGGGAAATGCACAAGCAGAAAGTTTGCCGCGCTCGGGGTGACAGTCAAGCCGATGCCCGCCAGCGCCTCGGCCATGGTGCCGAGCCATGCGGTATTGTGCGCGACGGCCTCTTGCATATGCGGCTGGTCGTTCAGCGCGGCGATGCCCGCCGCAATCGACGGGCCCGTGACATTGAACGGCCCGCGAATGCGGTTCAGCGCATCGGCAATCGGCGCAGGGCAATAGGCCCAGCCGAGCCGTAAGGCCGCCAGTCCGTAGATCTTGGAGAAGGTGCGCGTCATCACCGTGTTCTGGGTCGTGGCGACAAGCTCGATGCCCGCCTCGTAATCGTTGGCGCGGACATATTCCGCATAGGCCGCGTCCAGCACGAGGATGACGTCGTCAGGCAGCCCGGCATGCAGGCGCTTCACCTCGTCGAAGGGCAGGTAGGTGCCGGTCGGATTGTTGGGATTGGCGAGGAACACCATGCGCGTCGCATCGCTCACCCGCGCCAGGATCGCATCCACGTCCGCGGTGAGGTCGGTCTCCGGCGCCACCACGGGGGTCGCGCCATGCGCCAGGATGGCGATCTTGTAGACCAGGAATCCGTGCTCCGAGTAGATCGCCTCGTCGCCCGGCCCGAAATAAGCGGCCGCCAGCAGGTTGAGCAGCTCATCGGAGCCGGCGCCGCAGACGATTCTGGCCACGTCCAGCCCGTAGCGGTCGGCCAGCGCCGCGCGCAAGGGTGCAGCCGAGCCGTCCGGATAGCGGGACAAATGGGCCGCTTCCGCCAGATAGGCCTCGACGGCCTTAGGGCTTGGCCCGAGCGGCGTCTCATTGGAGGAGAGCTTGACCACCTTGCCGGCACCCGGCAGCGCGCTCGTCCCCGGGACATAGGGCGCGATGTCGAGAATGCCTGGACGCGGGGTCGGCCCACGTTTGGCGGCCATGGTCAGCTCCTGTGAGCTTGTGGGTTTCAGCGAAGGGCCTCTCATACGGCCATTCTCAAGGCCAAGGCAAAGAAAGATTGACTTTGAAGGATGAGGTCATAGCTAACCCCGACCTGTATAATGGGTGGGTTAAGCCTTTTCCGTCATACCGGCATAAGCCGGTTTTCGGGAGGGAATGGCCGAAGCCGATTGGAGTAGGCGAGCGTAGCGATGAATGAGAGCCCGGGAGTGGACAGCTTCGCCGACCTTAAGCGGCGGGAGCAAATCACCAATCCCCAGAGCGAGATCGTGCATTTTCCGGCAAGCGAGCCCCTACCGCTCGACTGCGGGGGCGCGCTCGCGCCGCTGTCGCTCGCCTATCAGACCTACGGCACGCTGAACCCCGACAAGTCGAACCTCATCCTTGTCTGCCACGCGCTGACGGGCGACCAGCACGCCGCCAACCTCCATCCCGTCACCGGCAAGCCCGGGTGGTGGGACATCATGGTGGGGCCGGGCAAGCCCATCGATACGGACCGTTATTTCGTGCTCTGCCCCAATGTGATCGGCGGCTGCATGGGCTCCACGGGGCCGAGTTCCATCAACCCCGAGACGGGCCGCCCTTATGGCCCGGATTTTCCCGTCATCACCGTGCGCGACATGGTGCGGGCGCAGGCGCGCCTGCTCGATCATCTGGGCATCGACCAGGTGTTGTCCGTGATCGGCGGCTCCATGGGCGGTATGCAGGTGCTGGAATGGGCGGCGACCTATAAAGACCGCGTGTTCTCCGCGATCCCGATCGCGTGTGCCGCGCGCCACTCTTCGCAGAACATCGCCTTCCACGAGGTTGGCCGTCAGGCGGTGATGGCCGATCCCGATTGGTGCGAGGGCCGCTACCAAGAGGAGGGCAAGAGCCCGCGCAAGGGCTTGGCTGTTGCGCGCATGGCCGCGCATATCACCTATCTCTCGGACGCGGCGCTGCACGACAAGTTCGGCCGCAACCTGCAGGATCGGGAACGGGTCACCTTTGGCTTCGATGCGGATTTCCAGGTGGAGAGCTATCTACGCCACCAGGGCATGAGCTTTGTCGACCGGTTCGACGCCAACTCCTATCTCTACATCACGCGCGCCATGGATTATTTCGACATCGCCGCGGACCATGGCGGGGTGCTCGCCAACGCGTTTGCCGGTACAAAGACGCGCTTTTGTCTGGTGTCGTTCACCTCCGACTGGTTGTTCCCGACGGAGGAGAGCCGCGAGGTGGTGCATGCGCTGAACGCGGTCGCGGCCAATGTCAGCTTTGTCGAGATCGAGTCGAACAAGGGCCACGATGCCTTCCTGCTGCTTGAGCCGGAGCTGTTCGACACGGTGCGCGGCTTCTTGAGCGCCGCCGCGCTGAAACGCGGCATCGTGTCTTCGGATGCAGGCGGGTCTTCGGGCGCGGGCGGGTGACCATGAACGCCCCCGTCAATCCGCGCAGCGTTCGGCCGCCCGAGACGAGCCGCGTCGACCTTCTGCTTATCGCCGAGATGGTGAAGCCCGGCGCGCGCGTGCTCGATATCGGCTGCGGCGACGGCACGCTGTTGCGCATCCTCGCCGACAAGCATGGCGTGGACGGGCGCGGCATCGAGCTGAGCCAGGCCGGCGTGAACTCGTGCGTGGCGCAAGGGCTCTCGGTGATCCAGGGCGATGCGGACGACGACCTTACCTACTATCCGGACCTCGCCTTCGACTACGCGATCCTGTCGCAGACCATTCAGGCGACCTATAACCCGCGGCATGTGCTGGAGCAGCTGTTGCGCATCGGCAAGCACGCCGTGGTGTCCTTCCCGAATTTCGGGCACTGGCGGGTGCGCGCCCAGCTGATGTTCGGCGGCCACATGCCGCGCACCAACAATCTGCCGGAGGGCTGGTACGACACGCCCAACATCCACCTCTGCACCATCAAGGACTTTTTGGCGCTGTGTGAAGACATGGGCGTTAAGGTGGAGCGTGCCATCGCGCTCAACGCCTACGGCACGAAGCTCGTTTCCATGCCGCTGTTTGCCCAGAACCTATTCGGCGAGCAGGCGGTGTTTCTGCTGTCGCGCTAGCGCGCGTGGCGTCACGGCGCCGGCGGGCACCGGAACGATGCGGCGGCGGACTTTCCGCTCGGTCTCTCGCACGGGCATGGCGGCATAGACCTGCTTGGTCGCCTCGACCATGATCACCCCGGAGAAATGCGGCCAGAGGATCAGCCCGAGCCGTTCCCAAAAACCCGGCCAGCGCATCAGCACACGCCAATTGAACGGCGGCATATAGAGCGCGTAGTGCCAGCTATCGGGCTGGAACATGGACTCCTTCAGAAGCCGGGCGAGCTGTGAGCGGCTGAACGGGCTGCCATAGCCGAACGGCGTGGTGTCGACGCGCGCCCAGAGGCCCCGGCGGTTGGGGACGACGATCAAGAGGCGCCCATTGGGGCTAAGCACGCGCCAGATCTCGCGTAGCAGGGTGCGCGACTGCTCGGACCATTCCAGCATGTGCACGAGAAGGACGCGGTCGGCGGTCTCGTCGTCGAGGGGAAGCTCCGTCTCCTCCACCAGCGCCGAGAGCGATGGCCCGCGGTCCGGCCAGGGCAGGGCGCCAAACATCGCCGGCATCAGGGCGCCGAGGCTCCGGGCCTCGCCCCGGAATTCCGCCAAATAGGGGGTGGCATAGCCCAGCCCGAACACGCGAAGCCCACGGACGTCGCTCCAGCGGTACCGGATGCGGCGGCGCAAGAGCCTCCGCACCATCATCCCGAGGCGGCGGGCGTAGAAATCCTTGAGATCGATTGCGTCGAGATGCATGGCTGAATTGTCGGGTACGCGTGTTTAGAGTTCGTTTTCAACGGCCTTCGGGCCGGTTTCAAGGCGCCCCGTTCCGGTGTTACGGTCCGGGCGCCCGAGGCTGGCGAAACAAGCAAACAAACCAGAAGAGAGCGTGATGGCGAAGCTCGATATTTATCAATTTCCGACACGGGCCGACAATTATGGCGTCTTGATCCATGACGCGGATACCGGCGCCACGGCGGCGATCGATGCGCCCGAGGCGGAGCCGATCCTGGCGGCGCTCCAGGACAAGGGCTGGGCGCTGAGCGATATTCTCATTACCCACCATCACGCCGACCACACGGCGGGCGTCGAGACGCTCAAGAAGAAGACCGGCTGCACTGTCACCGGTCCGGCGCGGGAGGCGGGGCTGATCCCCGGCCTCGACGTCGAGGTGAAGGAGGGCGATTGCGTCGAGATCGGCGGCGCGAAGGCCACAGTGATCGACACGCCCGGCCATACGCGCGGCCATGTCAGCTACCACTTTCCCGACCAGCAGGCTGTGTTCGTTGGCGACACGCTGTTCTCCGTCGGCTGCGGCAAGCTGTTGGAAGGCGACGCGCCGACAATGTGGGCGTCGTTGTCGAAGCTCGCCGTGCTGCCGCCGGAAACGAAGGTCTATTGCGGCCACGAATATACGGGCGCCAATTGCCGCTTCGCGCTGACCATCGAGCCCGAGAACGCGGCCTTGCAGGCGCGCGCGAAAGAGGTCGCGGCGAATGACGCGAAGGGCGCGCCCTCGCTGCCCACGACCATCGCTCAGGAGCTTGCCACCAATCCTTTCTTGCGGGCGTCGAGCCCGGCCATTCAAGCGCGGCTCGGTCTTGAGGGGGAACCGCTCGAGGTGGTGTTCGGCGAAGTGCGCAAGCGGAAAGACAGGTTTTAGCGATGGCTGAACCGACGGCCGACGAGATGATCGCGCAGCTCGAACTCGCGCCGCATCCGGAAGGCGGCTGGTTCCGCGAGACGTTTCGAGACGCGCCCGGACCTCAGGGCCGCGCGCATTCCACCGCGATTCTCTTTTTGCTGAAAGTAGGCGAGGTGTCCCACTGGCATCGGGTCGATGCGGTGGAGCTGTGGCATTGGTATGCCGGCGCGCCGCTTCTCTTGAAGATTGCCGACGACACGGGCACCCGTCAGGAGCACAAGCTGGGGCCGGATATTTCGGCGGGGGAGCATCCGCAAGGGATGGTGCCGGCGGGCGCGTGGCAGAGCGCGCGGAGCTTAGGGGCGTGGACGTTGCTCGGCTGCACCGTGGCGCCGGGCTTCGACTTCGCCGGGTTTGAGCTCGCCCCCCAAGGCTGGGAGCCTTAGCTCGTTCCGGCGTCGCCAAGGCGACACCGCCCCTCCCCACGAGGGGGAGGGAGGAGCCTAAGACATCGCTACGGCTGGACAATCAGTCCAGGCCGCTGCGGCTAGTCCATTAGCTGGCCGCCATTGATGGTCAGCGTCGAGCCGGTGATCCAGGCGGACTCATCGGCGGCGAGGAACACCACGCAGCGGGCGACTTCTTCCGCCTCGCCCAGACGCCCAACCGGGATCTGGCCGACGATGTGCTCCATCACCTTGTCGGAGACGTTCGCCAGGAGTTCGGTCGCCACGTAACCGGGGGCGATGGCATTGGCGGTGATGCCCTTGCGCGCACCTTCCAGGGCCACCGCCCGGGTGAAGCCGATGATGCCGGCCTTGGCGGCGCAGTAATTGGCCAGGCCCAGCATGCCCTGCTGGCCGTTGATCGAGGAGATCGAGACGATACGCCCGAAGCCACGCTCGCGCATGCCGGCGACCACTTGCCGCGTCATGTTGAACACGGAGTCGAGATTGGTGCGGATGACTTCCGACCATTGTTCGTGGCTCATCTTCTGGAGCATGGCGTCGCGCGAGATGCCGGCATTGTTGACCAGCACCTCGATGGGGCCGACCTCGTTCTCCACGGCAATCACGCCTTGCTCACACCCCTGATAGTCGCCGACGTCCCACTTGAAGACCGGGATGCCGGTTTCCTTCTTGAACGCCTTCGCCGCGTCGTCGTTGCCGCCATAGCTTGCGGCAACGTTGTAGCCCGCATCTTTCAGCGCCTTGCAGCAAGCCGCGCCAATGCCGCGCGTGCCACCCGTGACCAGAGCCACCCTTCCCATTGCTTCCTCCCTTGGCGCACGCTGGCGCCGGCTTCTTCTCGGTCAAACCTGCGTGTGGGGCGGCGATACGGCCACCCCACACCAAACCTCAACGCTTACGAGCGGCGAACTAGCCGCGCTCGAGACACATCGCGATACCCATGCCGCCGCCGATGCACAACGTGGCGAGGCCCTTCTTGGCGTCCGCCTTCTGCATTTCATGGAGCAGCGTGACGAGAACCCGTGCGCCGGACGCGCCGATGGGGTGGCCGATGGCGATGGCGCCGCCATTGACGTTCACCTTATCGGTGTCCCAGCCGAGATCCTTGTTCACCGCAAGCGCTTGAGCGGCGAAGGCTTCGTTGGCCTCGATGAGGTCGAGATCGCTGGGCTTCCAGCCGGCCTTCTCCAGCGCCTTACGTGAGGCGGGGATGGGGCCGGTGCCCATGATGGTCGGATCAACGCCGGCCACCGCCCAGGAAGCAACGCGGGCGAGCGGCTTCAGGCCCCGCTTCTTGGCTTCCGCGGCCGTCATCAGCACGACGGCGGCTGCGCCGTCATTGATGCCCGAGGCGTTACCGGCGGTGACGGTGCCTTCCTTGTCGAAGGCGGGCCGCAGCTTGGCGACGCTCTCGATGGTCGCGCCGTCGCGAATGTATTCGTCCTCGTCCACGACCACATCGCCCTTGCGGGTCTTGATGGTCACCGGTGCAATTTCGTCCTTGAACTTGCCGGCCTTCTTGGCGGCCTCGGCCTTGTTCTGGGAGGCCACCGCGAAGGTGTCCTGCTCCTCGCGGGTGAGCTGCCACTTTTTGGCGACGTTCTCCGCCGTGGCGCCCATGTGATAATCGTTGAAGGCTTCCCACAGACCGTCCTTGACCATGGTGTCGACCATCTTGAGGTCGCCCATCTTGGTGCCGTTGCGGAGATGGGCGGCGTGCGGCGCCTGGCTCATGCTTTCCTGACCGCCCGCGACGACGATGTCGGCATCGCCCATGGCGATCTGCTGGGCGCCCAGCGCGACCGCGCGCAAGCCCGAACCGCAGACCTGGTTCACAC